>Ga0123337_10001114_pt1 | contig 36681 bp, 30 predicted proteins | sample frozenSSSSmetaG_FD_89792 | JGI IMG/M metagenome (GOLD analysis project Ga0123337, IMG submission 89792) | Glacier valley bacterial and archeal communities from Borup Fiord, Nunavut, Canada, to study Microbial Dark Matter (Phase II) -... | ecosystem: Environmental > Aquatic > Freshwater > Ice >...
GAGCGGCCAGCCGATGAAGGGTGGGATCGCAAGCAGCATCGCCATCACCACTGAGATCGGATCGTGGCTGCGGGCTGTAATGTCTTTGAAGGTCCAGACCAGCAGACTGAGCCAGAAGGCAACTAGGTAGGCACCAAAGAAGGCAAGGACGACAGCAATAATTTGTAGCCAGTTGATGCCCCCAGCACTGCTATTGGTGCTGGTCGTAGCCTGCAAGATGGGGTATGACAAAAGATGCTCCAAAACTAACTCCTTGCTTTGGGTTGGCTCTGCGCCCAACCCCTGTGCTTCGCTGGTATGGGCAGCCCGCGTATCGTCCTCGGTCGCGAAGTCGGCCATCTCCTGTGGCAGCCAGGCAAAGCGGATGTTGCCTTCGCCATCGGTCAGTGGTGGGCGGGAGAAGGCACGCCGCTTCATCATCGTCTGATAGTGGTAGCAGCCCTCAAACTCGCGCTCGGAGAAGCAGACGGTAGGTGAGGGCAGGTCGTCCGGGTCGTTGTCGCGCTCATACGGCACTGCGCCGCAGATGCGGATGCTAACCTGCACGCTCTCTACTGTTGTTCGGGTGGCGATGCCAACAAAGGGACAACTCATCCAGGCCCCCTACCCTCTCTATCGGAGAGGACGATAGTACAACCCGGCCCTGTATTGCCGGGGCAAGACGTAAGATGCGCTCGAAACGTTCTACCTCGACCACGAAAAGGTTAGCCCCACCCACCTGTACTTCAATCGGTTGGGGCAGAAAGAACTCGCTTGGCTCCATCAGGGTGGGCATCGGGTTGAGGTAGCGACTACGGGTGCGGCAGACTTCGCCAAAGGTCTGCACCAGGACGGGCCACTGCTCGTCGGCGATCCCGATCATCAAAGTAGAGTTGCTCTCACGCAGGAAACCACCCGTGCTGGTAATCACCGTTGCCCCAATCCGTAGCTGGGCCAGGCGGCTGAGGGCAGCGTCTACATCACGCCCCTGAATTACGGCAAGTATGAGTTTCATGGCAGTGATTATACCACACTTCTCGCTGCTTGGCGCAACTCGCCCCCTGACTGCACTTCACGCTGGCACAGCCCGCCGCCAGCGGATGGTAGGCCCGGTCGGCAGCAGCAAAAAGGCCTTGCACTAAGTACAAGACCCACAAGCATAAAGCTTCGCAGTGTGCTGGAGCCGACAGTGGGATTTGAACCCACGACCTGCTGTTTACGAAACAGCTGCTCTGCCACTGAGCTACGTCGGCGATCAGCACAATTATAGCGCACTAGTGTTCATCTGTCAAGGCTAGTGGTTGATTATCTACAACATCAAAGGCCAACGAAACCAGCGGGCTACGATCCAACTTGCCGTCGTGGGCAGTCACCATAATGTAGCCATTGGTACGTGCATCGGGCGGGTAGAAGTCTGGGGCCACCTGGTTGAAGCGAGTGGTGGCCATCTCGATCAGCCCCTTTGTGCGTTCCGGGGTGGTGATGATCACAAAGTCGTCACCACCTTCGTGGCCGAGGAAGTCGCTGCCATTACCCTCCTGATCCATTACTTCGCGCAGGATAGTGGCAGCGGTGCGGATCATCTCGTCCCCCTCAATGTAGCTAAAGGTTTCGTTGAAGTCGGTGAAGCGATCAATATCGATGTAGACGATTGACCAGGGTTGCTCTGCTGACTCGGTGCGCCCCTGGATCGCGTCTTCAACTGCCTGGCTACCAGGTAGGCCGGTTAGCTCGGAGACATCTTCATGATAGAGGTGGTGCAGTTGGGATCGCACCCGCACCAGCAACTCGTCCGCGTCGAAGGGCTTGGTGATATAGTCGTCAGCCCCCTTCTGGTAGCCCATCACCTTGTCTGGAGTAGAGGAGCGCGCCGTGAGCATGATCACAGGGATATGAATTAGGCGCACATCCTGCTGCATTTGGCGACATACTTCGTAGCCGTCCATGCCGGGCAACGTCAGGTCAAGCAGCACCAGGTCAGGCTGCTCCTGCGGCATCATTGCCAGAGCCTCCTCGCCAGAGTGCGCCCGCACAGTCTGGTAGCCCTCGCGCTTCAGGTTCTCCTCGATCGCCTCAATGATATTTGGCTCGTCGTCAACAACCAGTATTTTGCTCATAACCCGCTTCTCCTTGCACTTTCGCTTGGTTTGAGGTCAAGACTTCTGAATCAAGGATTGTTCGCCGCCAGACCGCTGCTAGCCAACCGATTCCTCAGAGTGGGCAGGCTGATAGTGTAATGCAGGCTGGCCCGCCCCTGATCGTCGCCTACCTGTTCGGCCTTGAGTACACCGCCCATTACTTCAAGCAGGTTCTTAGCTATGTAGATCGCCTTGTTGTCGCTATCCACGGAGCCGTCAACAGCCTGGCGCAGGTGGAAATTAGCTACGTCAGTGATCAGTCCTGCCTCTTGGGCCAACGCCGCATCCAGCAGGAAGCGGACAGCAACTGCACCGGCTATCTCTGTACCTTCCTCGTTAAGCTGGGTAGTAGTCAACTCTAGAGGACCGAGACGGCCAAAGCGGTGCAACAGGTCGGTTAGCAGGGTGCGTAGATATTGGCTATCCCCTTCGCAGATCGGCAGGTTCGGCTCCAGGTTGAGATGCACCACCGCTGGTTTGTTAATCGCCGCCACATCCAACAGGCACTCATTAATCATATTGTTGATGTTGATTACTTGCACTCGCATCTCCACCATCGCCACCTCCATCTGCGAGAGGTCGGTCATGTTGGTGATCAGGTCGGCAAGGCGGTTGGTTTCGCCGAGGATCGTGGTGCCATAGCGGGCGGCATTAGTACCCCCAGTGGTCGTGTTCTGCTGGCGCACCAGCAACTGAGCGAAGCCCTTGATCGAGGTGAGCGGGGTTCGCATCTGGTGTGAAACGAGCGAAGCGAACTCTCTCTTGTAACTTGCGAAGCAATCCTGCTTGCGCCGACTTGCCTCCTCTACTTTATCGAGGTTCGAGCGATCAATCAGCATCGCGGCCAGTGCTGCCAGGCCGTCGAGCATCGTTTCCTCTGCCGCTGAGGGCTGGCGGTCGGAGTCGGCCCAATATAGATTGAGCAGGCCAGCAGTGAGGGTGCCAGAGCGCACGGGCAGGCCGTAGTAGCTGTCGAAGCCAACCGCAGCGGCGAAGTCGCGGAAGGGAGAGGGCTCGGTCGCCGTGATGTTCGTGCTGGTGATCGGGTGGGCCGCAACGGTGAGCAGGTCGATCAGGCGCGTACCCCAGGGTACTTGCTGGTCGGCAGTGAAGCGGCGGTCAATGTTGTGACCTTCGCGCACGAAAAGCCGCCCCGCATCCTCCTCCACTACCATGAAGGAGGCACCCTTCGCCTGGGTGAGCATGGCAGCAGCCTGCACGATATTGAGGGCGACAGCACTGAAGTTAACCCTGCCGCTGATCTGGCGGGCAATGCGGGCGAGGGTTTGCAGGCGGTCATCGTTGGGAGTATCACTTTGTTCGGCAAGTGATGGGCTGGATTGCGCCATTGCTAGATTGTCCTTTTGGTTGCATAGATATAATAGGGTTCAAGTAATATGGATTCTGCTTGCAAAAAGCGTGCCAGTGTGAAGAACGACGAGTCCCCAGCCGCTTACCTGGTTCAATAACAAATCTAATAGGCTGGTGATGTTGCACGGCCCTCTTTTGCGGTACAATAAGCGTGGAGGTAAGCGGATGAGCGAGAACGAGCAGGTGGGCGGAGTGAACGAGTCCTTTGAGCCGGTAGCCCAGCAGATGGTTGCTACTCTCAGCGGGGTTGGTAGGCGGCAGTTGGTAGCTGCCAGCCAGATTGGCCGAGCGCACCTGAAGAAGGGCGGCCAGCGCGAGGACAGCGTGCTGCTCCAAGTAGCAGCAGGCTGGAACATCCTTGCTCTGGCTGACGGCGCGACCCCCGTGCAGTTCCCTCTGCAAGCCAGCAACGTAGCAGTCGCCGCCGCCAGCGCACAGCTTGCCGCCAGCCTCTGGCAGCACGGCAGCCTGGTCAGTGTTGGCACAATGCGCGAGGTGATGCTGGCGGCGGTGCAGGCAGGCCGTGATGCCCTTGAGCGCGAGGCCGAGCGGCGCAAGGTTGGGGTACGCACCTTCGACACTACCCTGCTGCTGCTTGCCCACCAACCGGACAACAATATGGTGGCCGTTGCCTCTATTGGGGACGGCGCGTTGGCGGCCTTGCTGGCTGACGACACCATCGCCTACCTCGGCCACCCAACCGTGCCGATCCGCCACCTGACCGCCACTGGCCTCGACGACTGGCGCAAGCTAATCTGCATTTACGATACATGGCCCAGCCCACCCCGCCTTTGCGCCTTGTTCAGCGACGGGGTCAGCAATGACTACGACAAGCCGCCTGCGAAGATGGGTGCCTTGTTGCGCGACTGCGCCAACCTGCCAACCGCCACCGCTGGCCCCCGCCTGCTCGCACTGATCAGCTACCTCGAAGGCAGCGATGACGACCGTACTATTGCCCTGATCCTGCCCCAGGTGGCCCAGGAAGTGCTGTGATTGGAGCTATTAGCCAGTTAACCAATCAGGAGGAACCGATGACCAGCCAGCAAGAAGTACCCTGCTCCCACCTCGATCAGATCGCAGATGTTAACCCCGGCGCAGAGGGCTGCGAAGATTGTCTCAAGATAGGCGACACCTGGGTGCATCTGCGGATGTGCCTGGAATGCGGCCACGTCGGTTGCTGCGACTCGTCGAAGAACAAGCACGCCACCAAGCACTTTCATACCACCCAGCATCCGCTGGTGCAGTCCTTTCAGCCCGGCGAAGACTGGGTGTGGTGCTACATTGACGAGGTGATGATGGAATCGGCCTGAGCCGGGTTAGCCAGCCGCAGTACGGAGAAGCGCACGGTTTGTGCGCTTTTTCTGTGGTATAATCTAGCAATGCAAGATACTATGCCACCACTTATCGCCCCCAGCATCCACCTGGTAGACACCCACGCCCATGTAGATCAGGCGGCCTTCGATCAGGATCGCGGGGCGGTTGTTGCGCGGGCGTTGGCGGCGGGGGTAACTTTCGTGCAGGTCGCCTTCGAGCCTGAGGGCTGGCGGCGTAGCCTGGCTTTGGCAGCAGAGTACCCCTGGCTACGCGTCACCCTGGGCCTGCACCCCAACGATGCGAACCTCTACAGCCCGGCGGTCTGGGCCGATCTGCGGCGGTTGTTGACTGCCAACCGCAGTCTGGTCGTTGGCTTGGGCGAGACGGGGCTGGACTACTACCGCGACTGGACCACTCCGACCCAGCAGCGGGCCAACTTCGCCGCTCATCTGGAGCTTGCACGAGAGTTTGACCTGCCGCTGGTCGTCCACAACCGCGAGGCCGACGCAGATGTGATCGCCTGCGTGCGCGAGTTTGGGGCCGGCACACGGGGGGTAATGCACTGCTTCAGCGGCAGCAGCGAGATGCTTGAGCAATCGTTGGCCCTCGGCTACTACATCTCCATTGCTGGGCCAGTCACTTTCAAGCAGGCGCAGGCCCGCCATGAGGCCGCCCGCGCCGTGCCGCTGGATCGCCTGTTGTTGGAGAGCGACTGCCCCTATCTCACCCCCGTGCCTTATCGGGGGCGGCGCAACGAACCGGCCTACCTCACCTACACCGCCGCTGCCGTCGCAGAGTTGCGTGGCATTAGCCTCGCGGCCCTGGCAGCAGCGACCACCGCCAACGCCTACCGCCTATTCAGCCTACCGGAGGGTCAGCCGTGATCAACCTCTACCAGTTGGAGATTTTCCTCACTGTGATCGAGGAAGGCAGCTACAGTGCGGCGGCCAAGAGGCTGCACATGACCCAGCCTGCGATCAGCTTGCAGATGCGGGCAATGGAGGATCGCTTCCAACTAAAGCTGTTCGAGCGCAAGGGGCAACGGTTGGAGCCAACCGAGCAGGGCCGCCAGTTGATCGTCCCCACCCGCCAACTGCTGGACAGTGCTGGGCGCACCGAGCGTGTCTTCCTCAGCGTCAACGAGGCGCAGACGGGTGGACGGCTGACCATCGTTCTGGTGACCAGCTTTGGTCAGCGCGAGTGGCCGCGTCTGTTCGCCACCTTCCAAGGTGTTCACCCTGCCATCAGTATCAGTGCGCCAACCACGAGCGAGGAGGTGGCTCTGGCAAGCCTGAGGGTAGGTGAAGCGGACGGGGCGATCTTCGGCAGCAGCCCTACTGGGCGTAGCTTCGAGAGCGTGCTGCTGGTCACCGAGGAGTTGGTGCTAACGGTGCCAAGCGGCCACCCCTGGGCTAATCTGCACGACAGTGAGCCGCTGGAACTAGGCGAACTAGCGATGCAGCCCCTCATTCTCCCGCTGCCTGGCAGCGAGGTGCGGGCTGCCATTGAGGAGGCCTTCGAGGAGCGCGGCCTGATTAGCCGCGAGGTGAACGCCAGCCTGGAACTGGCAGCGGGTGAGGAGATCGCGTTGGCGATTGAGGCAGGAGCGGGGGTTGGCTTCGTACCGCGTAGCCGCCTGACCGCTGCTCTTTGCGCCATCGAACACCCTTTCAGCAACGTAGATGCTGTGGCTACTGCCCTCAATGTGCCGCTCGCCGCCTACCTGGTGCGCTCCACCCGCCAGCAGCCCAGCCCGGCAGCGGTGGCCTTCTGGCAGTTCGTCAGCTCAAGATAAGGAGAACATAATACAAACCGGTCAGCCTCTCAACCAGCAACGGTAAGCAGGTCGCCAGATTGCCAGCCACTTGCAAACCAGGCTAGCCATCCCCATACACTATCGCACGCCAGTACTGCCTGTCCAGTGCCGCTGCAAGGGCCAGAGGCTTTTTCCTCGGTGGGCCGCAACCAACACCAACCAACAATCCCTGCACGAGCGCGGTGTGGGCAGCAGAATTGGTGGCGGCAAGTGGCAGGGTGATCGTGATGGCTTACCAGTAGCCAGCCTGCGAGCAGTGAACAACTGGCGCAGGGGTGCATCCTGGTGGATGCACCCCTGCCACTGACCGTGCTACCGTTCGGCCTCCACGGTCTTGCTGATTGCTACCTGCGGGCTAGCGGCAGACTGGCGACGGAAGGGATTGAGGGCGGTCAGGCTAACCCACTCTGGCTGCACATCGCCAAAGAACAACAGGATCAGCATCGTGCCGTAGATCGGCAGATGACCAACCAGTTCGGGCCAACCGAGGTAGACGAGGGTGAGATTAAAGGGCAGCCAGAGGAAGAAGGTGAGGAAGCGCAGTAGTCGCCCGTTCAACACCAACACGCCGAAGACGAACTCGACGATCCCCGCTGCGTAGATGAAGAACTCCTTGCCCAACCCACCGAGACCAAGCGCAGGCAGGAAGTAGAAGTCGGGCCGCTGTTCCAAGAAGGCAAGTGCCTGCTGGGGGTTCCACAACTTCTCCGTCAACGCAAGGACGATCAGGGTGATACCCGTGGCGACGCGCAGGGCTGGCACCGCCAGGTTCACCATCCTGTTCTGCCCTGGCAGGCCAACCAGATTATCCACCGAGAAGCGGCCTCGTCCCAGCAGGTAGAAGAAGGCGGCGATGCCAACGAAGTTGAAGTGTTCCAGCACGTAGAGCGGTGGGAAGAACAGAAAGCCGCTGAAGAACAGCACCACCAGCACCACCGCCACATAGCGAGTCAGTGCGCCGTAGATAAAGCCGAGGGCAACCACCACCTGGGCCAGTGCAACGAAACCGCCGAGGATATTACCGGGCAGCGCAAGGTTGGGGGCGAACAGGTGTAGAGTAATCCCGTTGACGATCAGCGGCACCGCCACGTGGATTGCCATGATCATGGGTATCCAGTCATAGATCAGTTGCAGCCGGTCGTTGGAGAAGGTGGCAGGCAACGACTGACCAAGGATCGGGAACTTACGCTTCATCCACGGCTCAATCAACCGCACCAGTAGCACGGCCAGCCCCGCCGCGCCAATAGCAAGCAGTGTTTGCAGGGAGAAGATGTACTTCGAGTCAATCGGGTCGGGGGTATGGTCGGCAAACCACTTCTCGTGCGCGCTAGCCAACCCCGGTAGCAGAGCCAGTCCCAGTGCAACCACGCCGCTCAGCCAGCGCATCTTGTTTGTGTTCATCATTCAGCCTCCTTCAACTTGCAGCAGCCACCATGTTCACCCTTGAACCCGCCGCTCGCCTTTGAGCCTGCCTCGTTTGTTACAATTATAACAAAGCCCCAGCCTGGTTAGTGTATGATTTGCATGAACAGGCCATAAACAAGCACGGGCCTTGCCATAGCCCCCACCTATCGCTAGCATAGGTTGTAGCAATAGCTGTGCCGAGCGGAGAACGTGGCTGCCTGCTATCTGTGCCAATAATAAGATGCTGGGGTAAATACAAGTGAGCGCAGGTAAGAGGCGGGTAAATAGCCGCCGCACCCTCGCCTGCTCAGGGAGCGCGGCGGCTGGCGACCGAGGGTTGCTGCACGGCGGAGGCAAACAGGCCACTCCACTCGCTATCCGTCAGGCTACGTTGCTTGTAGAAGATACGGATCGGCGGGTGCGAAGCGTCCATGAACGACGCATCAACCCAGCCGCCGTCGTCGGCAAAGCTCAGGCCACCGATGCGTGGGTAGGATGTGGCGGTCAGCAGGGGAGCGAAACCCAGTTGCCCAGCCTTCAGCAGCGCATAGAAGCGCGCCTGGACTGGATAACGCCAGGGTAGACGCGGCACCGTCAGGTCGGCCTGAGTCAAGTCTATCACCAGGTAGTCGCTCTGTTGAAGCCAGTCGCGCAGGTTGGTCGCCGCCTGTGGGCTGGGGAAGTCGGCCAGCGGGTCGAAGGGAACGATCTTGTACTCCTTCGCAGGCTGGTGGCCGGGCAGCGGCAGCGGTAGCCCAGTCGTCGTAGTCTCGATGCCGATCCGCGCCCCCAGCGGCACGTTGGCGTAGAGCCACTGCGAAGCCGCAATCTGCGTGTGCGTGGTCAGGTAGATCGGCATGATCGCCACCGCCCCTACCATTGCCGAAGCCAGCAGCACCCCCGCCACGACCCAGCCTACTATACCTCTCCTCGCCGCCCGCGACAGGGGAAGCAAGGTGGGGGTGAGCCACACGCAGAGTGCAGTAGCGAACAGGCAGCAGTAGGGGGTGAGCGGCAGCAAATAGCGCACCCACTTGATCTCTACGAAAGCCACGCTAAAGAAGTAGCCGAAAGCACCCAGCAGCAGCAGCCAGTCCGCTGCCGCCCTTTCGCGCACTGCCCGTAGCGCAACCAGGATCGCCCCGGCCAGCCCCGCCAGCCCGACCAGCGGCCCGACCGCCAGCAGGATCGCCTGCCCACCCAGATAGAAGAAGGGGAGAGTACCTACGTACTTGCGGCTGAACCACTGGTCTACCACCCCATTCTGGATGTCCGCCTGCGTACTCAGCACCGCCAGATAGGAACGCGCATCCAGCACGGCGTAGGGGTCGGCCAGAGCGAAGGCGACCACCGCCCCCAGCAACAGCAATCCGCCACCGCCAAGTACTCGCCGCCAACTCAGCCCAGCGCGCAGCAGCAATGCGGCAAGGGGCAGCACTGCTACTGGCGCAGCACTGACTTTGCAGGCCATCGCTAGCCCCACTGCCACCCCCGCCAGCAGCAACCACTTCGCTCCATCCAACCGCGGGGTAGCAGGAGGCGGTGAGTAAAGGTAGAGAAGGCTGCACAGCAGGGTAGCGGTCATGAAGGTAGTCATGAACACATCCACGATGTAGAAGTGGCTGTGCTGGATTGGCACGATGGCAAAGGCGTAGAAGCTGGCTGCCAACAAACCGGGCCACCGCCCCCACAGCCGCCAGCCAACCAGCCCAACCAGCAGCAGGGTGAGGGTATCGAAGGTGGCAGAGAGGATACGGCCCGTCTGCAAGATGCCGTCGTAGCCGCTGAAGTAGCGGTCGCCGCTGACTACCGTGAGCAAGGAGACAGTAGCCCGTACCAGGTAGAGCGGCAGGGTGCCGTAGACGTAGAACTCGCCGCCGCGCCGAGGGTTGAGCGGGCTGGCCTGAGGGTCGAGCAGGGTGGCGGGGTCGGTGGGCCACTGCACCCGCTTGATCACCTCCTTTGCCACAAACATATCATCGGCATTGAGGTGCTGGTTCGCGTCCCAGTTGTGGCCCCAAACCCTCAGCGTCAGGGCGACGAGCAGAAGCAGGATGCTGGCGGGCAGCCAGCAGCGTTGCCAGCGAGGGGGGGGTGCGGCAGCCAACCTCAGTTCGGCTGCGCAGTCTGGCGCGTCGCCTCATAGAGCTTGTAGCCGATCTCTCGCGCTGCGCCAAGCCCCTGCTTCACCAGGTAGTCGTCGGTGATCTGGTCGAGTTGGCGCAAGACAGACTGACCTACTTTCACCTTCATCCAGTCGCCGTTGGCTGCATCGCGCTCCGCTTCGAGGCGGGCAAACTTCTGGTCGAGAAACAGCTTGATCTCGGCCAGGCTCACGGTGTCAGCCTCAGCACTGTCGGCTAGCCGCTGGTGATCCTCAATACTCAGGCCCGCCATGGGGTCGTCCTCCTCATCCTCATCCTCAACGATGTTCTCCTCAATGAAGCTGCCCACTACCATCTGCAAGAACTCACCCAGGCTCGCCTCACCACGCACTTGCTCTAGGATGTCGTACTCCTCGGCACTAAGCTGCACCTTTACCTCGCGTTCACCAGCCATAATCGCCTCCTCTCAATCCTGCGCCGCCCGCAACCACCCGCAACCAAAGGCAGGCGACCCGATTATGCCGCCATTATACCACCCGCTGCCAAAAGCAGTAACAAGGACAGGTGGCACACTTGCTGCTTGGAGTTGATTGAGGGCTGGCGCATCAACCTTACCAGTTGCGACACAAGTGCGTCAGCCAGCAACCTTTTTCTCTTGGCAGTGACTTTAGCAAGGAGGCTAACCAACGATGGCAGATAGCACCAAGGATCACGTTTCGGGGGCGATTGACCAGACCGCTGGTAAGATCGAGCAGGGTATTGGTCACGCCGTTGGCGATGCGGACACTGTAGCCCAGGGCCAGGCCGACGAGGCGCAGGGCCGCAGCGAAAGCGCGTGGGGCCACGTCAAGGACGCAGCCAATAACGTCGGTGAGGGCATTGGCGATGCCGCCCACAATGTCGGCAACGCCGTAGGCGACCTTTTTCACCGCGACAACAAGTAAGCTGATCTCCTGGCGACCAACTAACCCCGCTACGCAGCGGGGTTTTTGCTTGCTCCGCTTGACAGCACCGCCCTGGGCTTGTATATTGCAGCCAACATCCCCACCCAGAGGAGCCGCCCGCCAATGCAGAAGCCCAATAGCCAACCAGACCGCAAGCAGCCAGCCCCCTACCGCCTACTGGCGATCCTCAGCCTCAGTCTGCTAGCCCTGGCCTATCTTACAGCAACGGTGCGGGGCAGCCAGCCCTCAGCCCTAGACCTGGACGCGATCCGCTGGGTACAAAGTAGCCTCGGCTGGCTCGATCCCATCCTGCGGGGCCTGACCGCCGCTGGTTACAGCCCCTACTCGATCCTCAGTGGCGTGGTCGTCACCGTGATCGTCCTCGGCTTGGGGAACTGGCGAGGGGCAGTCGGGGTGGTGGTCAGCTTCGCGGGCGCACAACTGCTGGTCGATCTGGTCAAACGCTACGTCGAACGCCCTCGCCCTGCTAGCGCGCTCTACCTGTTCGATGCCGACCGCGTGCGCGACACTAGCTTCCCATCAGGCCACGTGGCGACTGCCACCGCCATGTTCGGCTTCTGCGTCTATCTGCTCTGGGCGCACGTGACGAACGCCGCCCTTCGCTACCTGCTGACTGGGCTACTACTGCTGGTGATCGGGCTGATGGGTTGCTCGCGCCTCTATGCGGGTCACCACTTCCTCAGCGACGTGGCGGGTGGCTACCTTTTGGGGGTAAGCTGGTTGATGATCGTGATCGTTGGCTACAAGGCGGCGCGCAGCAGGCTGACCTAGCCCCCCTCCTGTTCCTGCCTAGCACGACGCAACTGCGCTTGCAAGCGGCGAAAGAAGATGTAGATATCGAGGGTGAGACCAAAGAGGAATAGGGCCACCACCCAGCCATCGCCCACGATAGCCACTGGTGGTGTGGGTGGGGGGTTGAGCAGGCCGTAGCCAAGCGCAATCAGGTAGAGGGCCGAGGCAAGGTAGAAGAACAGAGCCGGACGACCCAACGCCTGGGCGATGCCCCCCCGCCGGCGGATCACCGCCAGGCTGAAGCCGCCGAACAGCACCCCGATGCCGATGTCTAGTACGCCCGCGACGTTGGCGGCGAACGGCCTGTCCAGCACGAAGGCAGCGGTCAGCAGGATCGCAGCGAAGGCCAGCCAGTAGCCCACTGCCCGACGTGAGCGCACCCGCCGCTCTATGCTCAACTCTGCTGCTGTTGGCTGCTGCTCATCCATTGGCTACTCCACCCTAGCTGAGGCCGCTGATGTACCACTCCATAGCGAAGGCGGCCACCACCGCCAGGGCTAGCATGAGGATGATAAAAGCCATTTCGCGCCCGCTCATCTTGCCCCGTCGCGGGGGGGTGGGCTGCCTCTCCTCTGGCTGTGGTTGCTCGGCCACTGGGCTAGCCCCCCATCGGGCTGGCTGGCCCAACCAGGAGACTAAAGAGGACGGCAAAGACGATCACCAGCACCAGCAGGATCGCCATTATGATCACGCCCAGCCGCGAGGGGCCAACCCTGGGGATCGGCGACTCGCTGGCGGGCTGATCGGCTTGCTTCTGCTGCTCGTCCATCAAGCTCTACTTTCCGTTGCTGATTGCCTCGATCCGCTCCAATCGGCCCTCGTAGATAAAGGCGCGGGTGTTCGCTTCCACCGCGTCCGCGTCAACCGTGATGCGCGCTTCGCCAGTTGCCATTGCGCTGCGAGCGACCGCCCCCGCCACCTTGGGGGCGACCCGGTAATCGGTCGCCTTTGGGATGATGAAGTCGGGATTTAGTTCGCGGTCGCCAACCAGAGAGGCGATGGCGTGGGCAGCGGCCACCTTCATCTCGTCGTTGATCTGGCGGGCGCGGGTGTCCAATGCGCCACGGAAGATACCAGGGAAAGCTAGCGAGTTGTTCACTTGGTTGGCGAGGTCGCTGCGGCCTGTGGCGACCACCCGCGCCCCGGCTGCCTTCGCCGCCTCCGGCCAGATTTCTGGCACGGGATTGGCGAGGCCGAATACGATAGCATCTGGAGCCATACTACGTACCATATCCTGGGTCAACGCCCCTGCCTGGCTGAGGCCGATGAAAACGTCTGCTCCGCGCACCGCATCCGCCAGCTTGCCCTTGATGCCGCTCTTGTTGCTGCGGTTCGCCATGATCTGCTTGTAGTGGTTCATGTCCTCGGCCCGACCCTGATAGAGCGTACCCTTACGGTCACACATAACCACGTCGCCCACCCCAGCCTGAAAGAGCAGGTTGGCGCAGGCGATACCAGCCGCCCCAGCCCCATTAAAGACCACGCGCACATCCTCGATCCGCTTGCCGACCACACGCAACGCCCCCGTCAGGGCAGCAAGCACCACTACAGCAGTGCCGTGCTGGTCGTCGTGGAAGATCGGGATGTCGCATTCCTTACGCAGCCGCTCCTCAACCTCGAAGCAGCGCGGGGCGGTAATGTCCTCCAGGTTCACCCCACCGAAGTTGGCAGAGATGTCCTTCACCACGGCTACGAACTCGTCCGGGTCCTGGGTGGCAACGCAGATGGGGAAGGCTTCCACCCCCGCGAAGGTGTTGAACAGCACGGCCTTGCCTTCCATCACTGGCAAAGCAGCGCGGGGGCCAATGTTACCGAGGCCGAGAACTGCGCTACCGTCCGTGATCACCGCCACCAGGTTGCCCTTCGTGGTGTAGTCGTAGACGGCCATTGCGTCGGCGACGATGGCGGCGGCGGGGGCGGAGGAGTATGGCGGCAGGTAGAACAGTTCCAGCACCCGCTGATCCTTCACCGGGATTTTGCTACGTACTTCCAGCACGCCCGTGTAGCGGCGGTGCAATTCTACCGCTTCTTCGGAGATAGCTGGGGCCGAGGGGCTACTTGGCTGGGCGGGGCCGCTGCGGTCAAGGCCAACTGCTTCCAACACTTCCGCACTGGGCGTGGCGGCCTGCTGTTGGCGGTTGCCTGCGGCAGCTTCGCTGGCGAGAGCGGTCGGCGAACTGGTCGTCGAGCGTACCTTTTTGCCCGCCTTAGCCTCACTACCATTGCTGGCTTCAGCGGCGAAGCTGCGCCCGCTGCTGTCTACCGCTGCTCCTTCTTCGAGGTTAAAGGAGGAACCAGCCGTTTCACCATCGGCGCGCACCCGCTTAGGACGTAGGGGGAGCGAGCCTTCGTAGATGAAGGCAGAGGTGCGCTGGGCAGTCTCCTCCGGGTCGATCTGCAAGCGCGAATCACCGGTTTCGTTGGCGGCGCGGGCCACAGCAGCGGCGACGCGGGGGGCAACCCGGTAGTCGAACACCTGGGGGATGACCACGCCCCTGCTCATCTCCTCCTCACTGACCAGGCCAGCAAGGGCAGCGGCGGCGGCCAGGAGCATCTGGTTGTTGACATTGCGAGCGCGAGTGTCGAGCAGGCCGCGTAGGAAGCCAGGCAGCACCAGAGACATATCAAGCTGGTTTTGGCTGCGCGAGAGGTCGGTGGCGACGATGCGCGCTCCGGCTGCGCGGGCGGCCTCCTCGCTGATCTCTGGGGTGGGGACGGCCAGAGCGTACACGATGGGGTCGGCAGCCATGCTCTGGATCATCTCCGCCGTGACCACATTCGGCGCACTCAGGCCGATCAGCACGTCGGCTCCCTGGATGATCTCCTCCAGTTTGCCCGCCTGCTCCTGGCGGTTGGCACTCTTAGCCAACTCCCACTTGGCCCAGTTCATCTGCTGCGAGCGGTTGGCGTGGATCGCGCCCAGGCGGTCGCAGACGATCAGGTTGCGCGGGTCAACCCCCGCCTTGAGCAACAGCATCGCCGTACCGATCCCGGCAGCCCCAGCCCCGTTGATCACGATCTTCGCTGTTTCCAGCCGCTTGCCCACGATCTTGAGCGAGTTGTGCAGAGCAGCAAGGACGACCACCCCGGTGCCATGTGCGTGGCTGTGGAAAACCGGCACGTCGGCGGCGGATTGCAAGCAGCGTTCAATGGTGAAGGCGCGCGGTGAGGCAACATCTTCGATGGTGATCGCGCCGAAGCCCGGCAGCAAGTTGACGGCGGTGTTGATGAACCGCTGCGTGTCCTGGCTGCGGATCGCAATCGGCACCGCGTCCACTCCGGCGAAGGTCTTGAAGATCACCGACTTGCCTTCCAGCACGGGCAGCACCGCATCCGCCCCCCCATTACCCACTTCGAGCATTGCCGAGCCGTCGCTAAGCAAGGCAATCGTGTTGCCCCGGCAGGTGTAGTCGAACGAGGCATCAGGGTGGGCTGCGATCTCCAGGCTCACAGCGGCCACACCTGGGGTGTACAGCAGGCTGAGGGCCGAGGCATCGCGCACTGGCACCTTGCTCTGCACCCCAATAACACCGCGCTGGCGGCGGCGGTAGGCGAGTACCTCTTCCTTGCTAAAGCTCTCCCACATTATCTTGCATTCTCCTCTTGTGGCTGTTCTTCATTGAACTGCGCTTGTCGCACAAAACACAGTTGCGCCTTGCCATTATACGCCACTGCTGGCTTGGGCGGCAAGCGGCGGGTACTGGATAGTGGTAGAGCTGTGGCCTTCAGGTTTGCACTACCCCAGACCACGCCTGCTGCTACACCACTCTAGCCAGCAGATTGGTAGTGCAGCAGGCGTGGGCATTTGCACCGCTGACAATCTGCTGGCGGCAGATGCTGAGACCACAAAAGTTACTTTGGCCCTACCTCTATTGACAAGCATATGGCTTACTGCTATAATGAGCCAGACACAAGTACGCCTGTTGCCCAACTAACTGCCTTTTGCGCCCGCTGCTCCCTGCTTTGCCAGGTGCTACGGCTGTGTGTAGGAGGGATGGCATGACTTCTGCTCAAGATCAGGAGCCAGTCCGCAGTTCGGCCCTAACTGGCGATCATCTTTTTTACAAAGGAAAGGGGAAGTTAGTTATGTCTAATCCCAAGTGGACGACCCGCGTCCTCGCGGCAATCTCCGCTCTGGCCCTCGTTCTCACGTTCAGTGGTGCAGCCTTCGCCCAGGGCGAAGGGGCCGTTCCCTCCCCCCGTGCGGGAGATCCCCATGAGGAGTTCACCGGCCACTCTGAGGGCTACTTGCAGCTCTCTCTGCGCGTCGACAAGAACATCACCGTCGCAGCGGGCGACACGATGGTACTAAGCATAATTGCCAAGAACGTGCAGAAGGGCGAAATCAGTGGCGTTATTGCTTTGCTGCCGATCCAGACCCAGTTCTATAGCGTTGCTGGCACCAAGAGCAGCAGCCCCAATACCCAGTTCGTCTACCTCAAGGACGAGGGCATCCAGGGGATCGACTTCGGCAACATCGGCGGTGGCACTTCGGTAACAGCGGACATCACCGTTAAGCTCAAGGCTGATGCAACTGGCGGCTTCGAACTGCGTGACCGCGCTGTGGCTATCTTCGATAACGTCCTGGGCGGCGGCTTCGTCGAGTCCAACGGCATTAGCACCACCACCGGCTCCACCAGCACCGCCGACGGCACCGCCGACGCGATCCAAGAGATGGAGACCGTCGCTGGTGGCAGCACTGGAAACAATGCGAACAGCAGCCTCTTTACTGGCCGCTTCTTCGTCCCTGGTGAGAAGCTGCAAATCTGGCTGAACACCGACCCCTCGACTGGCCTGGGCGTAATTGGCCTGGGTAGCGGCGTTGCCTCGGAAAGTGACGAAGACGGCCTCGGCGGCGGCGGATACGCGGTTCGCGTCCGCTACAGTGGCTTCCCGAAGGGCAACCACTCGCTGGTCTTCTACAGCACCCGCAGTGATACCCAGGGCGTTGGCAAGTTTAGCGTACAGTAAGCTACACCTGGTAGCATCAAGCAAGTGGCCCCGGAGCGATCCGGGGCTACTTTGTGCCTCATTGACAGTAACCCTGCGCTGTGCTATCATGCCGCGCAAGCGAGGGAGTGAGGCAGTGGCAGAGCAGATAACCGTGGTTGGCAGCGGGGCCTGGGGTACTACCCTGGCCCTAACGATGGCGCAGGCAGGGCGCGATGTTACCCTATACTGCCGCAACCCCAACGAGGCTGGGGAGATATTCGCCAGCCGCGAGAATCGGCGCAAGTTGCCGGGGGTGTCTCTGCCTGCCAGCCTCAAGGTCAGCAGCGACCTGAGCAGCGTTGCCAATGCCCAAATCATCTTCTTCGTCGTCCCCTCGCAGACGATGCGCGCCAACGCTGCTGCCTTTGCCTCTCTCGTGCAACCGGGCAGCGTGCTGGTCAGCGCAACTAAGGGGCTGGAACTGGGCAGCATCAAGCGGATGAGTGAGATTCTGGCCGAGGAGGTACCGCAGGCCCACGCCGCTGCTCTCTCTGGCCCCAACCTCGCTCAGGAGGTAGTTGAGCAGAAGCCTGCCACTTCGGTGGTTGCGGCTGCCGATCTGGCGACGGCTACCAGAGTGCAGGACGCATTGATGACCCTGATGCTGCGTATCTACACCAACACCGACCTGGTGGGGGTGGAGTTGTGCGGCGCATTGAAGAACATCATCGCACTTGCGGCTGGGGTTTGTGACGGGTTGGAGATCGGTGACAACGCCAAGAGTGCGCTGATCACGCGCGGGCTGGCAGAGATGGGGCGGCTGGGGCTAGCGGCTGGCGCGCAACTCGCCACCTTCGCAGGCCTGGCTGGGCTAGGTGACGTGATCGCCACCTGCGCCAGCAAGTACAGCCGCAATCGATATCTAGGTCAGGAACTGGCAAGGGGTCGCAAGCTGGACGAAATCCGAGCCAGCATGGGCCACATCGCCGAGGGAGTGACCACCACCCAGGCGGCAATGGCGATGGCTGCCCGCTACAACATCGAGATGCCGATCACCGCCCAACTGCACGCTGTCTTGTTCGAGGGGCGCAGTGTGCAGCAGGCGATCATGGCCTTGCTCTCCCGCGACCGCCGCGACGAGCAGGATTTGGCCCTGTGAGCAGCACGGATCAGGGCCGCAACTTGCGCGTATCGCTGATCATGACCTTGTTGAACGAGGCAGAAAGCCTGCCTGCCCTGTTTGCCTCTATTGCCTTCCAGAGCCGTCCGCCTGACCAGATCGTAGTGGTGGACGCAGGTAGCAGTGATGCTACCCTGACCCTGCTAGCCGAGTACGCCATCAACCTGCCAGTGCAGGTGGTCAGCGCACCAGGGGTAAACATCGCGCAAGGCCGCAACCTGGCGATTGCCGCTGCCGAGGGCGAAGTGATCGCCGCCACCGATGGGGGGGTGCGCCTTAGCCGCGAGTGGCTAGCCGAACTGATCGCCCCCTTCAGCGAGGCTAGCGTACAAGCTGTCAGTGGCTTCTTCCAGGCCGACCCACAGACGACCTTCGAGGTCGCGCTGGGGGCTACCACCCTACCCGATCTGGCCGAGATCGAGCCAGCCCACTTCCTACCCTCCAGCCGCAGCATCGCCTTCCGCAAGACCGCGTGGCAGACGGTGGGTGGCTACCCAGAGTGGCTGGACTACTGCGAGGACTTGCTATTTGACTTCGCTTTGCGCGCCTACACAGGCGCACCCTTTCCCTTCGCCGCCGCTGCTGTTGCCAGCTACCGCCCACGCTCCAACCTGCGCTCCTTCTGGCGACAATACTACCGCTACGCACGGGGCGACGGCAAGGCCGACCTGTGGCGCAGGCGGCACACGATCCGCTACGCTACTTACACCCTCGGCCCGTTGCTGGCTGGGCTGGCGATGTTCAAGCCGCAACGGTTTGGCTGGTTGGGGTACTTGTTGCTAGCCGGGGCTGCCACCTACTGTGCAACCCCCTACCGCCGCTTGTGGCCCCGCCTCACCACCCTTGCACCGTTGCAGCGGCTGGCGGCGGTCGCCCTTGTGCCGCTCATCCGACTGGTAGGAGATGTGGCGAAGCTGGCTGGCTACCCAGTTGGGGTATGGTGGCGGCTACGGGGGCGTAGGAGATCACCATGATGGTGATGTCATCGGCCTGGGCCACCCCCTCACTAAATTGGTTAACTTCGTTGATCAGGTAGCTAATCAGCCCCTCTGCCTCGCCTTGCCCGTCCCAGGCACAGATAGCCGCCTCTAGTCGCTCAAAACTGTAGAGTTCCTCTGCCTTGTTGATCGCCTCTACCAACCCGTCGGTGTAGCAGATCACCAGATCGTCCGGCTGCAAGGCCACCTCCACCTGCTGGTAGTCGATGTCGGGGATGATACCAAGCGGCAGGCTGGGGCCGGTGGTGCCGAGGTAGCTACACACCCCCGCGCGGTAGAGGATGGGCGATAGGCCACCCGCATTGCTGAGGGTGATGAGGTGGTGGATGGGGTCGAGCAGCATATAGGTGAGAGCTACGAAGCTACGGTCACCCAGGTCGTAGTTGAGCCAGCGGTTGGCAGCGGTCAGGGTAGGGGCCGGGTCGGTGTAGTAGCCAAGCTCGCTCCGCACTGTATTGCGGGCCAGGCCCATCATCATCGCGGCTGGCACCCCCTTGCCACACGCATCGGCGACGATCAGGGCTAGCCGCTCGCCGATCTCTACCACATCGTAGATGTCACCACTAGCTTCCCGCGCAGGCAGGCAGGTGGCGCGGATGGCGTAGCCAACTGGCTGGCGGATGTGGCGCGGAAAGAGGCCAAGCTGAATCTCGCGGGCGATCTCCATCTCGGTCACCACTCGTTGCCTACCAGTTGCCTCGGCTAGCAGTTGTGCATTCCGTAGGGCTAGCGTCACCTGCGGTAGCAGGGCGGTCAGCAGGTCAATGTCCTCGCGCAGCACTCTTGCTCCGCTCCGCTTGCGCCGCAGCAGCAGCAGCCCAACCAATCGACCCTCGACCACCAATGGGATAAACATAGCGATCTTCTCTGCCAGGCAGTAGGCCAACAGTGGCGCGCCGTCGCTAGGGATAGTATCGGGTAGGGTCGCCATGTTGAGCGGGCGGTTGTAGCTCAGCAGCCAAGCTCGCACCTCTGTGCCAAGTGGTAGCCCTTCACGCCACTGCTCGGCTCGCTCCTCACTCTCGTCGTAGCTGATTAGTTGGCTGCGCTGGTTGGCCCCCACGTCGCGGCTGCTAGCTACGTGGCTGAGGTGGAGGGAGTGGCTGCCGTCCGCCACGTCCAGGTAGAGGGCTGCCCCTTGCAGGTCCATGATCGCCGTCACCTCGCGCACCAGGCGGTTGCCCAATTCATCCTGATCGTAGATGTCGCGCACTTGGCGGCTGAAGTCCAACATGGCGTGGCGAAAGACGTAGCGTTCGCGGAAGAAGTAGCGTTCGACCAGGCGGCGGAAGCGGTTGTAGACTGGGCTGAAAAGCACAACGATGCCCACCGTGCTGAGGATGTTGGCAAGGATGGTGCTACGCCCGGTAATGCCACTGAAGGCCGCCTGCAAGAGGCCGACAAAGACGAGATAGCCGAAGGCGAACACGAGGCTGGCGATCACATAAGCAATAGTGCGCCGCAGCAGGAAGTTGAAGTCGAACAACTTGTAGCGAATGATCGCGTAGGCAACCGAAAGCGGGAAGAAAAGCAGGAAGGCATAGCCGAGGTTGAATTCTATCAGCGCACGACCGACGAAGGTGGTTGGTATCAAGTAGAAAAACAGCAGGGGGCCAACCCCCAGCAGCCCACCAGCCAGCACGATTCGCCCTTGCCGACGCACAGTTGGTTCGCGGCTGCTCACTGCATCGTAGATGATGCCCGCTAGCAGAGCCGCCGTGCCGAAGCCCGCTAGACCATAATCAGCACCAAAGAAGGCGAGGCTAGCATCGAAATCTCGATGCAAGATGACGCTGCTGATCTTCCTGCCTACCGCGATCACAACAATGAGGGCGACCACAGCGGCGATGGGGTAGAGGATGTATTGCACCCATGGGCGGCGGCGCACCAACGGCTTGACCGCCGGGAAGTTGGCGGCAAGCTGGAAGGTGGTTGCCCCCAACAAGCAGAGCAATACGCAGCCCAGTTGCTCAAACCAGTTGAGGTCTAGAGGATTGGGTCGGTAGACGTACACCCCCTCGTAGCCAACGACCAGGTAGGCGGCGGCGTTGATCATCGTCAGCATGAACACCTGGTTCAGCCGCTCCTGTGGCCGCAAGTAATAAATCCCCAGGCCGGTGATGAAGAAAAGCCAGCCCACCAGCGTGCCGATGCCAAAGAGGGCCAAGTAATCGGCCCACTCAAAGGTGCGTAGGCGGCTGGTAACAGCAAGCTCGGTGGCAGAGTTGCCGCTACCGCGCTTAACCAGGTAGGTGATCTCTTTGGCCCCCGCCGCAAACTTTGCGCGTAGTACCGGCTCGGTGTTTAGCGGCGACTGTCCGTCGATCAGCACGATGATGTCGCGCCTGAGAACGTGAGGGTCGCGCTGAGGGGCAAGTTCAGTGCTGGGCGGATCGGCCCCCAGCACCTTGAAGTAGTAGTTGAAGTAGAGGCCAGTCCAGGGTTGGCCGATGGTGCCAATGCTCTGTGCGCCGACGATGACCATGTTAGCGAAGAAAAAGAAGATGATCAGGTGGAAGACGATGCCCTTCCAGCCAAAACGGGCGCGCCACTGTCGCCAGTGGCTGCCCGGCTGCTGTGCTACTATACGGTTGTTCGTCACCTGCGCCACTTGTTCCACTCCCAGCATACCAAACGAGCGGCTGGCTGTTGCTGCCGCTGCCTACATTATAGCAGATTCGCAGCCGTTTGCTTTAGCTTGGCAACCGCTCGATCAGGCTACGCCCGCTCATCTCCGCCGGGGCAGGCAGGCCAAGCAGTTGCAGGATGGTGGGGGCAATGTCGGCCAGCCGCCCTCCGCTACGTAGCTGGGCCGCCTTCAGAGTGGGTTCGTCGCTGACCAAGATGAAGGGGACGGGATTGCTGGTGTGGGCGGTGTGTGGCTGGCCGCTATCGTAGTCTAGCTCCATCTCGGCGTTGCCGTGGTCTGCGGTAATAATCACCACCCCTCGCGGCAAGGTGGCAGCTACTACGCGGCCTATGCACTGGTCAGTAGTAAGGACAGCCCGCTCTGCCGCCGCCAACACCCCTGTGTGGCCCACCATGTCGGGGTTGGCATAGTTTACCACGCAGAAGTCATAAGTGTCACTGGCAATCGCCTTGATCAACCCGTCGGTCACGCCCGCTGCGCTCATCTCTGGTTGCAGGTCGTAGGTGGCAACTTTGGCTGAGGGGACTAGCTCGCGATCTTCGCCAGCGAACGCTTCCTCACGCCCACCATTGAGGAAGAAGGTGACGTGGGCGTACTTCTCGGTCTCGGCGGTGTGGAACTGGCGCAGACCCGCCGCACTGACCACCTCGGCCAGCGGGTGGGCAACGTCACTGGCGGGGAAGGCCACCCGCACCGGCAGCCCCTTCTCGTACTCGGTCATGGTCACATAGTAGAGGTCGCGCACCTGCTCACCACGCTCGAAGCCATCGAAGGCAGGTAGGGTAATCGCCTTGGTCAACTCGCGGCCCCGGTCGCTACGGAAGTTGTAGAAGATCACTGCGTCACCAGCCCGCACCCGATTGTCGCCTGCGCCGATCAGGGTGGGCAGCACAAACTCGTCCGTCACTCCCTGGTCGTAGGAGTGCTGCACCGCCGTTGCTGCGTCAGGGGCGTGTTCGCCCACGCCCTGCACGATAGCGGCGTAGGCCCGCTGTACCCGTTCCCAGCGATTGTCCCTATCCATTGCATAATAGCGACCGCTGACGGTGGCAACGTGTACCGGGCCGTCCTTCACCATCTGTGCGGTCGCCTCTTGCACAAAGCCGAGGGCAGAGCGGGGAGGAGTGTCGCGGCCATCAAGGAAGAAGTGGTGGCGGGTGCGTTCGCCAATCCCCTCCTGCACGGCCAGGCGATGTAGGGCGTAGAGGTGGTGCCAGTGGCTATGCACGCCGCCAGAGCCAAGCAGGCCCAACAGGTGCAGGTGGCCGCCGCTCTGCTGCACATGAGCGCAGGCAGCCAGCAGTTCGGCATTGGCAAAGAAGCTGCCGTCGGCAATCGCCTGGTCAATGCGGGTGATGTCCTGGTAGACGATCAGGCCTGCGCCTATGTTGAGATGGCCCACTTCGGAGTTACCCATCTGCCCGACAGGCAGGCCCACATCCAGGCCGCTGGCCCCTAGTTCGGTAGCTGGGTACTCGCGGGCAAGGCGGCTCATCACCGGCGGTTGAGCAAGGGCGATAGCGTTCCCTTCGCTGCGTGGGTTGATGCCCCAGCCGTCGATCACGATCAGGACTACTGGGCGGGGGCGATGCTGCGGGCTGGTCATGGGCGGTCTGCTCCTTCGCGGGCTGGGTTTGGGCTGTATTATAGCACAAGAAAACCCTGCTCGATAGCACCCCCGACTGCAAGCAGCCAGGCTGGTATGGTATAATCGCGCTCATGATTGAGCAGCCAGCCCCTTCCAGCCCCAAGACAGCAAGAGCCAGCCGGTGGCAACATCTGCTTCCCCTACCCTTCTATCTGCTGCTTACTATCATCTTTAGCTGGCCGCTAGTCCTGCACCTGGGTGACAGCGTGATCCTGGCGGGCGGCAGCGATGCCTGGGCGCACCTCTGGAACCTCTGGTGGACGCGCCACGCCTTGCTCGATCTGCATCAGTCCCCGTTCCAGACTGACTACCTGTTCTACCCCACTGGGGTCAGCCTACGCTTCCACGCCCTCAACCAGCTTGGCGGCTTGTTTGCCATCCCGCTGCAAGCGTTCTTCAGCCTGACCACCAGCTTCAACCTGCTAGTGATCCTCAACCTCACCCTGGCAGCCTGGGGCGCATACCTGCTAGCGAACTACGTACTTGCCCTCGACCCCCGCCCTGCTATAGCCGCCTCCCCTTACGCCGCGTTGGTAGCGGGCGTGGTCTTCGCCTACTGTGCAGCAGCAGCTAGCTTCGTGCGCCTCGGTCAGTTGGAGTTGATCAGCATCCAGTGGCTCCCCTTCGGCGCGCTCTACCTGCTACGCGCCCTACGTCCACCCTACCGCTGGCGCGATGCCGTGGTCGCTGCCGCCTTCATCATCCTTGCCTCGCAGCACACCTGGTACTATGGCCTGTTCCTGCTCGTCTTCGCTGGGCTGCTGATCCTCTGGCAGGTCACCCACCCAGAACCTATGGCCCCTGCTGCTGAGGGACGGGCAGCCCGCCTGCTGATCCTACGGCAGGCAGCTATTGCCCTCGGCGGCTTTGCGCTAGTAGTCAGCCCCCTGCTGCTGGCTATGGGGCGCGAACTCGCGGCCAACAAGCCGGTGCTAGCCGATGAGAGCTTCATTGTCTACAACGCTGCTGCTCTACCCCAGTTTGTGCAGCCAGGGCCATCACTGCTCTGGGGCAATGCAGCACTGGGCATAACGGAGGTTAGCTGGTTCATTGGCCTGTTCGCAGGGCTGCTAGCGGTCGGCGGCGTGGTTGCTGGGGTCAGGGCTGGGGGTGTGCGCCGCCGCTACACCAGCTTCTTCGCGCTCAGTGGCCTATTCTGCTTCCTGCTCGCCCTCGGCCCCTACCTCAAGCTGGGGCCAGGTGGCCTCGCAAACACCGACGCGCAGGACGTGGACGCGCTCTTTCACCCCTTCGGCAAGGACAGCCGCCTGCCCCTCCCCTTCTACCTCTTGCGCTTCACCCCGCTAGGCAGCATCGCCCGTGTTGCTGGTCGCTTCAGCCTGCCAGGGATGCTCTGTGTGGCTGTGCTGGCGACGCTTGGTACAGCAGCGTTGTTGGCAGCGGTACACGCATGGGGGCGCAACAGTAGGGTGACTACTCGCCTTGCTCCTGTTGCGCTGCCACTACTCCTCTGCCTGCTAGTCTTTGTGGAGAGCGTGCCAACGGGCGGTCAGCCCCTGACCAGCACTATCAGTCCCGCCCTCTACCACAGGTTGGCTCAAGACGCGCCTGGCAGCTACGCAGTACTGGAATTGCCCAACAACTGCGCCCCACAGTACGAACTCTACCAGACCGTGCATCAGCAGAAGGTGCTGGGCGGCTACATCTCGCGCAAGTACGACTACCCATTTGCCGCCGACACCCCCGCCATCCGTCAGTTGTTTGTAGAAGGCCAGCTACCCACCGCTGCCGACATCATCAGCCGCAACCTAGCCCTCAGCGGCGCGACCATCCTCAACTACTATGGCATCCGCTACGTCAACGTTCACCTGGCCTGCTTCGCGGCCATGCCGCCACCAAAGGGCGAAGTGGAGAAGAACCAGTTGCTTGACCTGATCAACGTAATCTGGCAGCAGCAGCCGCCCACCCAGCAGGCCGACGACATTCTCACCTACCGCGTGCCACCCCCACCCACCAGTCCACCCCTGGCAGTGGAACTGGCGGGCGGCGGCTGGTACCCCTTCCAGAGCGAGCCGAACGGCCACAATCCTTCGCGCTGGACGAGCGGGCGCGAAGTTGGTCTCAGCATCTGGTCGCCAGTAGCAACCAGCGCGCAGCTAACCACCACAATCTACGCCTACTTCAAGCTAGCCGACGGTTCGGCAGCCGAGGTCGCTAAGGCGGCAGCAAAGATGCGCCACATCCGCCTCAACCTCAATGATGCACCACTAACGGCCCTGGCGGTCAAGAATGCCCAGCAGCAGATCAGCCTCAGCCTGAACCTGCGAGCGGGCAGCAATCTCCTCAGCTTCTACTCGGAGGAGCCAGCCGAAGTAGCCCCTAGGCAAGTGGGGGGGGTCGATCCGTACCCACAAGGTCTCGCTTTCGGCTTCCTCAACATCACCATCACCCCCAACCGCTTATTCTCGGAGGCTACACCGATGAGCAGACTGACTGCCAGCAACTACCACCTCAACCTCGATGGGCAGCCCCTCTACCTGCGGGCAGGCGAATTGCACTACTTCCGCATCGCGCCCAATCTCTGGCCCGCCGCCCTACGCCGCCTGAAGGAGGCTGGCTTCAATGCCATTGCCAGCTACATCCCCTGGGTCTGGCACGAGCCGCAGGAGGGGGTGCTGGATTTCGCTGGCACGAGTGACCCGCGCCGCAACCTGCTGGGCTTGCTAGACTTGCTGCACGAGTTTGAGCTACCGTTCATCGCGCGGCCTGGCCCCTTCATCTACGCCGAGTACAACGGTCTCGGCCACCCACTCTGGCTAGGCGAACGCTACCCGCAAACAGTAATGCGGGGGCCAGGAGGCAAGCTAATCCGCGGCGACTTCTGGTACGGCCACGCAATGGGTGACCCCACCTATCGGGCGAAGGTAGCGGCCTGGATTGCAGCGGTAGCCAGTGCGATCCAGCCCTACCTGGACAAACCGGTTGTAGCCTGGCAACTGGACAACGAGCCGGGCTTCGTGCAGCAGAACGGCCTCGGCCTGTGGGACTTCAACCCCGCTACCCGCGACCAGTACCGCGCCTGGCTGCTGCAACGCTATGGCGACCTCGCTAGCGTCGGCAAGGCACACCACCGCAAGTACGTCAGCGAAGCCGGGTTGGAGCCACCCAGGAAGGGCGCAACAACCGCCCAAGCTCTGGACTGGCAGCAGTTCTACGAGGGTTATGTAGTTGACTACCTGCGTTGGCTGCGCGGGGTGGCCGAGGGGGCGGGCATCACCCTGCCGATCATCCTCAATACCGCCCTCACCTACCACTCGCCCTGCGATCCACACACACAGGCGGCGGTGGGCGATTGGCAGGGGATCGACATCTACCTCAAGCAGACCGCCGCCAGCCACGCAGCCGATTTTCCCTGGGGCGGCAGCACCTACCCCGCCGTGGTCAAGCCAGAGGTACGCCCTGACAAGCCGCTGTTGGCCTTCGAGCTTGGCTCAGGCTGGTTCGACCCCCGCAGCAACCTCAGCGACGCAGCGATTTTGCAGAGCTATGTCGCCTGCCTGGCGCACGGCTTGCGTGGCAGTGTGATGTACAGCGCAATGGATGGGGTGGAGATCGACGGCAGCCTCTACCAGTACCAGGCTATTCTGGACAAGGACGCGCAACCAGGGCCGCGCTACGAACTGATCAGCCAGCTACACCGCTTCATCAGCCAGCATACCGCCGACCTGCTGGCCGCCAAAGAAATCTACGACGAGATTGGCTACGCCTACTACCAGCCCAACTATCGCTTCAGCTATGCTGAGTACCTGCCGTTGGTCGGCTTGCAGAACCCAGTACAATACTTCAGTAACTTTCATGGACAGCACGGCCCCTTCGCTGTCCTACTCAACGCAGGCTACAACCCCCGCCCGCTCAACCTGGCGACCGTGAGCGCAGAGGAGTTGCAACAGCAGCGGGTGATCTTCTTCCCCAGCAAGGGTTATGCTGACCGCGCCGAATATGCGAAGCTGCTAGCATACGTGAAGGCTGGTGGCCACCTCGTCACCTTCCCCCAACCGCTGCGCTACGACTTGCAAGGCAATGGCCTGCTCTCTGGCGAACTCTACCCCGAAGTGGTGAGCAAGGAACGCTGGCTGGGACTGCGGCAGGCGTTGACTGCCCTCGCTAGCCGCTGGCTGCTCGGCTACAACCGCCAGCGCAAGGCTCTCCTGGCGAAGCACCCCTACAGCGGTCACATCATGGATGCTTTCGAGCCGATCCTCGTCTTCACCAACACCAAACTGCCCACAGTCAGGCTGGATAGCGTGTTCGGCGGCCAGGTGCGCGGCGACTACTATCTGGCGGTGCAGGATGGGCAGGCGCAACCACTGCTCAGGCACAAAGGTCAGACTGTGGCCTACACTACAGCGGTCGGCAAGGGCAGCAGCACCTTGATCGGCACCGTCCTCGGCGGCCACTACATGAGCGGCCAGTATTACGCCAGCACCACGTCGGAGCGGGCGGAGCTACGCAGCTTCATGCGCGCCCTGGTCACTACCCTCGGCGTAGGCTGCCGCCACCAGACCAGCCTGGACATCGAAGTGGTTAGCCACAAGGTTGATGACGGCTACCTGCTCTACCTGCTCAACCGCCTGCCCGACCACCAGCGCGGGCGCATCAAGCTACAGCGGCTGGACAGCCACAACCTGCGCGGCAAGGTGGCGACCCTATTCAGCTACTTTGGCAGCACAGTGAACCTGGCGAGTTGGAGCAACAGCCTCGTAGGCCTCTCCTTCGTCGAGCTAATTGGCGACCTCGCCCCCAACGACTGCGTAGTGGTCAAGATCAGCTAGGAGCGGTAGCGGGGTTGGGGAGGAAGACGGTTAGTGCAGGTTAGTAGGCTCCTGCTCTTTGGGTGGCGGGCTGGGCTGGCGGCGGGGTGGGTGGCTGGGCTGCAATGGCTGCGGGGCGGGCGGTTCTACTTCGTCGCGCTGGGTAGCCACCAGCAGGGGCGGCTGTCCCACATTTGGTTCACCAAGTGGGTCAAGGTAAATTGCTGGGCTGAAGAAAGTCATTGCTAGCCTCCTATTATACGGACTATGGAGGCATTGTACACTCTTTGCACAGCTTTGTCAAGGGTTTGTACACCCACGCCTGCGATCAGACAGCCTGGCAGTTTGGACAAAAATAGGTGAGGCGGCCCTCTTGCGGCCCTGTGCGAGCCTGGCGCAGGGTGGTGCCACAGTTGAAGCAGGGTTGCCCGCTGCGGCGGAAGGCCCAGTGACGGTCACGGTAGTTGAAGCTGCCACCGCGCTCCTGAGCCTGGGTTGCTAGCTGCTCGTAAAGTGCCTGGGGGATAGTGAAGCCCCGGTTGGTTAGGCTGCGCTGAGCCTGGGCTGGTATCTCGGCGGCCAGACATTCTACCTCGGCGGCAGTGAGGTCACGCACCTTGCGCCTAGGGTTGATGCGGCAGACGTTCAGCACGTCGCTCTTGAAGTAGTTGCCCAACCCCGCTGCTACCTCCTGGAGTAGCAGCACCGGGGCCACCTCCTGGTCGAGGTTCGCTGGCGACAGCAGCCGTTCGCGGAACAGGGCATTGTCGAAGGGCTGCTCGCAGATGTCGGGGCCGATCTGGGCGAGGGTCGGTATCTGGCTGAAGGGGTCACCCAACACGATGTCGAAAACCTGCCCGCGAATGAACAACGCCTGCGCCCGCTCGGTGTAGAGGTGAACGCGCTCGTGGGGATCGTGGGGGATAGTCGCCTCAGCAGGGTAGAGCAGCCACTTGCCCCACATCAGCGGGTGCGAGCGGAACCACAGTTCGTCGCTCAACTCAAAGAGGATGTTCTTGCCGACAGCGAAGACACGCTGGAACTCGCGGCCCGTCAGTGCATCTGGGTGGTCAGCCAGCCAGCCCTTCGCCTTCTTCAACTGCGTCTCAAACTGCATCAGGTGGCTGCCTGCCAGCCCGTCGTGGAGCGTAGCGGCAATGCGCCTTACTTCTGGCCCTTCGGACATAATGTGCCTCGATAATCGCGATTTGTGCTATGCCGAGGCAATAATCATGCCAGTCAACTCAGCTATGGTTGCACCGCGATCTCGATCCAGAGGCTGCCGAGAGTGGCGACCGGGATAGCAGCGAAGTTGTAGCCGAAGGGGTTGATCTCGCCCGCCACGAACTCGATCTCACCCGCACCGAGGCGCAGTTGGATGTGTTTGACGGGTAGCAGGTGCGGATACTTGCTACTCCGCACTTGCAACTCGACGGTTGCGCTCACTGGTGTGTCGCGGCGGGCGACGACGCGCAGCAGTAGGCGGGCGGCGGGGTCAACAGTGCTGAGGAACAACACCTGCTCATCTGAGGCGTTGCTCTTGCCGAGGGTCGCCATCTGCGCCTCATTGCGGGCATCTTGGGCGGCGATCTGCTCGCGGGCAGTGGTCAGGCCACTCTCCGCTGGGCGTGCCTGGCTGTAGAGTTCCACGCGCACGCTGATGCTCCCACCCTCGTGGGCCAGCCTCGTCACCTTACCCTTGAAACGTCGTCGCCAACCGCCAGCATCGTCAGCCACTACCATCCTTGTTTCTTCGGCCACAAATCTCCCCCTCCCAGATGATGTTTGCATTATACCAACTTGGTGGGTCAAGGATTAGCCGCTGGGTATCGAACCGCCAGCTTGCCGTCGGGGAGGAGGAGAAGGGGAAGGGGATCGCTCAGTGCGCCTGCAAACGCACCGTCTGGTCCGTGCATCTGCCAGGCCAGGAAGCAGAGGCTGCCGTCCGGCCCCTCGATGATCTTACCCGCGTAATCGCCCGCACCAACCGCCAGCCCTACGTCGGTGCTGAGCGCGTAGGGGCCAGCCAACCGTTCGCTGACCAGGTAGTGGGTGCCGGACCAGGCAGCGGAGTCTCCTGCGCGCGTGCGCCGGGCTGCCGAGTGGGTGTCGCTGGCGGTGCAAAACAGCAGGTAGTAGCGGCCATCCAGGGCCAACACTTGCGGCACTTCCAGGTGGGCAAACTCACCTGGTTCGCTGACTGGCGGCAACGCCTCCCAATGTAGCAAATCGCTTGAGCGGGCGCAGCCGATCACGCCGCGGCCATCAGCGGGGCCATAGTTGACGCGGGCGGTAATGAACATCAGGTAGCAGCCATCCGCTGGCGACCAGACCACGCAGGGGTCGCGCCAGGCCTCCTCCCACCAGCTAGAGCCACCGAGCTTCTCGTACCAACGGGGGTCAGCCTCTAGCAACGGGTTGGCGGCGTGCCGCTGCCAGTGCTGCAAGTCGCTAGAGGTCGCTAGCCCGATGCGCTGCACGAGACCGTCTTCGGCCAGTTGCGTACCAGTGTAGAAGAAGTAGTAGGTGCCATCCCGCTCTATGATGCTGCCCGTCCAGATTGCGCGGTCATCCCAGCTACCAGGCGCGCCCTGATTGAAGGCGGTCGGCAACTGCTGCCACTGGTGCAGGTCGTCAGAGACAGCGTGGCCTATGGTCGCCACCGCATGGCGCAAGTCAGGGTCGGGCAGGCTGCGCGGAGCATGCAGGTAGAACAGGTGGTATGGCTCACCCATCTTGCGCGGCGCAAACCAGAAGTCCCATAGGTACAGGTCGGCTGGGTGCAGCAAGGCTAATCCTCCCTCAGCAGCCAGACGAACTGGTAAGGTTCTAGCCTCAGATCGTCCTCAATTGCCATCTCCACGCCGCTAATCAGGTCATGGAAACGCGCCCCTTGCCCGTGCCAGCGCACCAGGTCGGCGGCGACGGTCTCCGGCTGTTCGCTAAAGTTGACCAGGGCTAGCAGGCGGCTGTCGCCCTGCTGACGGGCGTAGGCCAGCACATGGCCGTTGCCAGGGTCGAGAAACTCGGCGGCACCGCCAGCAAAGAGCGGCTGCGCCTTTCGTACTGCGATCTGCTGGCAGATAGCCTGGTAGATGCGGCCCCCGACGGTGGTAGGGTCGTGGCGGGCAGCGTACTGCTGCCAGTCGGCGTAGGGGCGGCCCACCCAGCGGCTATCCTCGGCCTTCGCCGGGTCGTCCAGGTAGGCGAAGCTGTTGAGGGTGCCGACCTCGTCACCCAGGTAGATCAGAGGGATGCCGCCAGCGGACATGGCGACCCCATAGAGCAGCAGCACTCTGCGGATCGCCAACTCAATCTGCTGCGCGTCGTTCGCCGCCACCGCCTGGCCCAGGCCGACTAGCGAAGCCGCCGTGCCAGAAACCCGCGCATCACCAGTGCGGGGGTTCTCCTGGAAGGGTACGCCACGGGCAAAGCTACCAGCAAAGCGTCCGGTGTAAAAGAGATTGAGAAAGAGGCGGTGGTCAAAGCCGTTGATGCCCACGCGGGCCGCGTCTTCGTCGTCGAACGTCCAGCCAATATCGTCGTGCGAACGCACATAGTTGACCCAGGCGCAGGCGGGGTTGATCGCAAAGCGGTGCTGCATGGAGGTTTGCAGCAGCTTGGTCTCGCGGGTTGCCAACGCCTCCCAGAGCAGGGCCATCAGCAGCGGGTTGTAAGAAATCTGGCACTCAGCAGGGCTGATGTAGCGGGCCACATCGTCGGGGTGGACGATAGCCTCGGACTTGAAGAGCAGAGCAGGGGCTGCGATTTGAATGAGGGCGTTGAACGCCTGCACTAGAAGATGGGCTGCTGGCAGGTTCTCGCTGGTTGTCCCCAACCGCTTCCAGATGAAGGCCACCGCATCCAGGCGCAGCACTTCCACCCCCTGATTGGCAAGGAACAGCATCTCGCCCGCCATGGCGGTGAAGACGGCGGGGTTGGCGTAGTTGAGGTCCCATTGGAAGCTGTTGAAGGTCGTCCAAACCCAACTAGCGATCTCTGGGCGGTAGGTAAAGCTGCCAGGCCGCTGACCAGGGAAGATTTCGCGCAGGTCGCGCTCGTAAGCATCGGGCAGCGTGCGGCTGGGGAACAGGCGGTAGTAGTCCTGGTACTCTTGCACGCCCGCCAGAGCCTGCTGCGCCCAGGTGTGTTCGTCGGCGGTGTGGTTGAAGACAAAATCCACGACCAGGCTGATCCCGTTGTGGCGCAGTTCGCTGGCTAGTTCGGCAAGCTCGGCCATGCTACCGAGGGTGGGGTTGACCTCGCGGTAGCTGCTGACCGCATAGCCACCGTCGCTGTTGCCCGCTGGCGCAAGAAAGAGGGGCATCAGGTGCAGGTAGGTGAGACCCAGTTCTTTGAAGTAAGGTATCTTTTCACGCACCCCTGCCAGCGTGCCAGCGAACCGGTCAACGTAGCAGACCCCACCCACCATCGTTTGCGCCTGGAACCAAAGGGGGTCTGCCTCGCGCTCTGCGTCCAGAGTCTTCAGTTCGGCAGGGCGGGCAAGCCAGGTGCGAGCAGCCAGCAATAGGCTCTCCTCCACGTGCTGGCGGAAGGCGTAGTGGCCGCCGTACAGTTCGGCCAACAGCCCATAGAGGTGGTCAAAGTGGCAGTGCAGCCGCGTCTGGAAGGCAGGCCAAGCGGCGCGGTCAGCAGCGAACCAGGCGGCCAGGCGAGGCATGATGTCCTCCAGAATCAACTCAGCAGGGTATTCCAACGCACTTCCTCCCTGGTGTTAGCCCTTGACCCCGGTCGAGGTGACGCTTTGCACAAACCAGCGTTGGAAGATGAGGAAGATGACCAGCACTGGGATCGTTACCATTGCGGCGAAGGCCATGATGTCACCCCATTGGCGCGGCTGTTGACCGAAGAAGGTCTGCATTGCCACTGGCAGCGGGCGATAGCTGTCGCCCCTCGTGACCATTACCGGCCAGAGCAGTTCGCCCCAGCGACTAAGAAACTGGAGGATCGCCACCGTCGCAAAGACCGGCTTGGAGAGCGGAATGATGATGCTCCAATAGATGCGGAAGCGGCCCGCCCCGTCCACCAACGCAGCCTCCTCCAGGTCTTTGGGGATGGCAATGAAGAATTGGTAGAACAGGAAGATTGAGAACGCGTCGGCGACAAAGGGGATGATCTGCACATGGTAGCTGTCGATCCAGCCAGGCTTGCCGAGGCCGAAGCTGGGTAGCGAGTTGACCAACAGCAGTAGCGGCACGGCCACCGCCTGGAAGGGGATGATGATCAGGCTGACGACGACGGCCAGTACGATGCTGCGCCCCCGAAAGTTGATGCGCGCCAGCGAGTAGGCGATCATGCTGTTGACTAGCAGGCCCAGGGCCACGATGCCACCAGTGACGATCACCGAGTTGAGCATATTGCGGCCAAAGGGGACGTTCTTGAACACATCCTGGTAGTTCTGGAAGGAGATGCTGCTTGGCACGAAGGCTTGCAGGCTGCTCATGTCACGCAAGACCTGACCCTCATCACCCTTCAGCGAACTAACTAGCATGAAGATCAGGGGGAACAGGAAGAAGATGGCGAGCAGGATCATCAGCCCGTAGTCGAGCAGGCGGAAGATGAGCCGCCGTAGCTGATAGCCAGTGCCGTGGACGGTGCCTGCCGCAGCAGGTGCGAGTTGCTCTGTGCGAACAGCCATAGTTACACGTGCCTTTCTTCTTTGATAAACACCCGTTGGAGGATTGAGATCGTCAGCACTAGCAGGAAGAAGAAGACCGAGATCGCCGAGGCGTAACCGACCTTCTGCTGGCTGAAGCCTTGCTGGACGATGTGCAGCACCATGGTGGCTGTCGAGTCCTCTGGTGCGCCCTTGGTCATCACCCAAATCTGGTCGAATAGGCGGAAGGCGAGGATGGTGGTAGAGATGACCACAAAGAGTATGGTGTTACGCAGGCCAGGGATGGTGACGTTGCGGAACTGCTGCCAACGGCTTGCGCCGTCAATGTCGGCGGCCTCATAGAGCGAGTCAGGTATCTCTTGCAGCCCAGCCAGGAAGATGAGCATTTGGAAGCCAACCCCCTGCCAGATCGAGAGAACCATGATCGAGGGCAGAGCCAGGTTCTTGTCGCCCAACCAGTCTACTGGCTTGAACAGGCCAAAGGTAATGCTCTGCAAGAAGGAGTTGATCAGCCCGCTACCGGGGTTGTAGAGGAAGTACCAGATGACCGCCACCACCGCCATGATCGTCACCACAGGGGTGAAGTAGATGGTACGGAACAGGTTCATTGCCCGCAACTTCTGGTTGACCAGCAGCGCAAGGGCCAGGGCGAGGCCGGTCTGGATCGGCACGACCACGATCACAAAGGTGAAGTTGTTGAGCAGGGCGTGCTTGAGCGTATCGTCGTCGAGCATCCGCTGGTAGTTGCGGAAGCCGATGAACTGGGTTTCGAGGTTGGGGTTAGGTACCAGCCGTTGGTCGGTGAAGGAGAAGTAGACAGCCATCAGGAAGGGAACAATCAGGAAGCTGCCCAGGAGCAGGATAGCAGGGGTAGCCAGCAGCCAGGCCGTGCGCTCCTCTCCCTTGCGCCAGTTGCCAGAGCGGGGAACGACAGTGTTTTGCACGCTCATATTTTACCTCGCCTTCTACAAGAAAGAGCTAAAGAGAGTTAAGGCTCTGTTAGGACTGCACTCCCCCTACTAGAGGGGGAGCAGAGCAGTCCTGACCGCAGAGGTAACTACTTGATCGGGTAACCCTGGTTGTCCTGGATGTCCTGGTCGATCTTCTTGGCCGCCTTGTCTAGTGCGCCCTTCACGTCGGCCCCGTTGACGATGTTATCGGTAGCCTCTTGGAAGGCAGCGGTGATAGCCGGGTAGGCTGGGGTGACGGGGCGTTCGAGGCTGAGGCTGTTGTTTAGCTGGTCGGCGAAGACTTGCAGCGGCGCGCCAGGGCCATAGAGCTTGGACTGGCTGAGGGCGGACTTGCGGGCAGGCGGCGCGCCGTTCGCGTCGGTCATGCGCAAGATTTCCTCATCGGAGAGCAGGAAGCTCATCACCTTCCAGGCGGCAGCGGGGTCTTTGCAGGTCGAGGTAACACCCCAGTTCCAACTACCCTGGCCGGTTACGGCCTTGCCGCCGAACTTGGGCATTGGCAACACCACCAACTTGTCGCCGAGAGCCTTCTTGTAATCAGCGTAAGTCCAGTGGCCCACGTAGCTGAGAGCAGCCTTGCCGTCGGCAAAGTCGGTGCCACCAGCGGGCTTGCGATTGACGTAGCCATCCTTGAACAGACCCTGGAACCAGGTCATCGCCTTGACCGAAGCTGCGCTGTTGATCGTGCCATCGGCCTTCTGGTAGTTGCTGCGGTCGATCAGGTCGCCGCCAAACGATTGCAGAATCGGGCTGAAGCCATAGGTGTACCACTCGCCGCGCCCATAGTCCATCTTCATGTCGAGCGGGTAGGCAAGGCCGCTGGCCTTCAGCTTCTTGAGCGCGTCGTTGAACTCCTCGCTGCTCCAGGCATCGCTAACCCCAGTGGGGATGCGTACACCAGCCTTGGTCAGCAAGTCCTTGTTGCCGTAGATACCGAGGCCGGAGTCGAACTGGCCGAGGCTGTACAGCTTGTTGTTGTAGGTACCCTGGCGGATGATCGAGGGCAGGAAGTCGGCCTTCATGTCGGCAGCCACGTAGCTGTCTAGTGCCACGAGGCGGCCTGTCCAGGCGTAGTTATAGACGTTGGGGCCATCAAAATCGAGCAGGCAAGGCAAGCCATTGGCGAGGGCGGCGGCGTTCACCTGATCGTTGTAGCTACCCTCTGGCAGTTGCACTGCTTCGATGGTGGTGCCACTGTTGCTGGCGTTGAACTTCTTGATCGAGGCTTCGAGGGCCTCACGCTCGCCGCCGGTGCCAGAGTGGAACCAGAGGGTAGTTACGCCGCTGGCACTATTTGGCGTAGGCAGTGCGCCCATCGTGTTTGTCGGCTTGGGTGCAGCAGCAGCGGCAGCAGGGGTATCGGTCGCCACAGCGGGAGCTGCCGCCATCGTGGTGTTGGTCGCCGCAGCGGGAGCCATTGGGGTATTGGCAGCCGAGGCTGCCTTCGTCGGAGTGGTGCTGGCAGCGGGAGCCGCCGCGTTGTTGTCACAAGCCATCAACAGGAAGGCTGCGACCAGCAGTAGGACAGTTGCTCTCCAAAACTTCATCTTGTCTCCTCCTTGAGATCTCCAAATGGACGCAATGCGTCGCCAAAAGCCGCCAGAGGCAGGCAGGCGGCCTGATTGACCACCCGTCACCCCATCCCCCATCTGAAAGCCCTTTCATGTGGAAGTGCTTACACATATTAGCACAGAACGATAATCTTGTCAATAGGCTGAACCAAAATCACGTGGTGGAATATGCTACCTGGTGGACTGCGCAGCAAAAAGAGATGCCGTGGCGCGCAAATGGCTGGCACCTGTGGGGGAGGAGGATCGAGAACAAAGTCACCCTACCAATGGATGACAGTAGAATAATGGTCACCCTTGCTACAAAAAGTAGAGGGCTACTCTGGCTGCGCTCACCTGCTTACAGGCAAGGGCTTGCTAGTAAGGGCGCAAGTCCTCTGCGGCAGAGCAGGCAACCAGCCACTTCTACAAACCAGGTGGCTAGCACACAGTGTGCTGCA
>Ga0123337_10001116_pt1 | contig 36660 bp, 25 predicted proteins | sample frozenSSSSmetaG_FD_89792 | JGI IMG/M metagenome (GOLD analysis project Ga0123337, IMG submission 89792) | Glacier valley bacterial and archeal communities from Borup Fiord, Nunavut, Canada, to study Microbial Dark Matter (Phase II) -... | ecosystem: Environmental > Aquatic > Freshwater > Ice >...
AGGCGGCTCAGCCCGTCGTAGCTGTAGTTGGTAGTCAGCGCGTTGGGCAGGGTTAGCTGTTGCAAGCGGCCCGCTGCGTCGTAGCTGTAGCGAGCCACTCCCTGGGTGCCAGTGACCACCGCTAGCTGGTTGTCGGCGTTGTAGGCGTAGCTGGTGGGATAGTTGTTGCCTGCGTTGGTCAGGGTCATCACCGTACGCTTGCCCATCGCGTCGTAGGCGTAAGCCACGCTCTGCCCACCGCCTGGCTGGGTAATCCTGGTCAGCCGCCCCTGCGCGTCGTAGTCATAGTGGACATTGCCCCGTCCGCCCAGTTCTTGCGGCTCTGGCAGCCCAGGCTGTCGTAGCCGAAGGTAGTCGTGGGTGGCGCACCATTTAGTGTCCACGCGCTGTCGGGCAGTATCAACCGGGTAGGTGCTTGACCTGCTTGATTGATTCGCGCCAACCCCAAAGAGCCAGCCATCATCGGCATAGATGGTGAAGGTAATATCCTGGCTACCAGTGACGATGAACGCGCCAGTGAAGGCAGCATCAAAGCTCAACATATTGTTGCTGTTGTTCAATCCCGGAATGTAGCCATTGCCCTCAGCCCTAATGAAACCAGCATAGTTGTTGTTCTGGTCAGTCACCACATCTCCAAACTGGCTATCTTCGCTAGGTAGTAGTTGTAGAGATCAACGTCAAGGTGCGACGTTGGGCCATTAGCTAGCTCCTTCTGGTGGTTGGAGCGATTCTGACAATCACCGATCTTGGTTGTCGAAATCATTAGGATTAGCCCCTATACTAATATGCAAGACAAACCCACCCTGCGGCTGCCCGCCCAACGGAGGGTGGTATAATATGTGCAAGGTAACAGACATTGCAAGCCCCTTTGCCAGCGGGGGCTTTGCCGCAAAAGGGGGATGGAAAGATGGCGAAACCAGCGATCATGGTAGTAGATGACGACGCGGAGGTGCTGCGTGCGTTGGAGCGCGACCTGCGCCGCGAGTACGGTAGCCGCTTCCGCGTGCTACGGGCAGACAGTGGGGCGGCGGCTTTGGAGGCACTTAAGCAGCTTGAGCAGCGTAACGAACCACTAGCTCTGATCCTCTCTGACCAGCGGATGCCACAGATGAGCGGGGTGGAGTTCCTTGCCCAGGCACGGGAACTGTTCCCCGGCACCCGCTCGGCCCTGCTCACCGCCTACGCCGATAGCGAAGCGGCAGTGCAGGCGATCAACCAGGCCCACACTAACTACTACCTGCTCAAGCCCTGGGATCCGCCAGAGGAGAAACTCTACCCTGCGATCAACGACCTGCTGGACGACTGGTTGGCAGGCTACCGCCCGCCCTACGAGGGTATCCAGGTGATCGGCCAACGCTGGTCGCCAGCCGCCCACGAGGTCAAGGACTTCCTGGCCCGCAACCAGATTCCTTACCGTGCGCTAGACATCGAGAGCGACCAGCAGGCCGCGCGCCTGCTCGCAACTCTTGGCCTGGACAAGCCGCAACTGCCGGTAGTGGTCTTTGCCGACGGCAGCCACCTTGAGCAGCCCGAACTCAGTAAGCTGGCAGAGAAGGTCGGTCTGCAAACCCAGGCCAGTCTACCTTTCTACGACTTCGTGATCGTCGGGGCTGGGCCTGCGGGTCTAGCCGCTGCCGTTTATGGAGCGTCCGAGGGGCTGCATACCGTGCTGATCGAGCGTGAGGCACCAGGAGGGCAGGCGGGGACAAGTTCGCTGATCGAAAACTATCTGGGCTTTCCCAGTGGGGTCAGCGGGGCCGATCTCGCCCGCCGCTCTCTCACCCAGGCTCGCAAGTTCGGGGTTGAGGTGCTAGCCCCTCAAGAGGTGAAGGCGATCAAGATTAAAGATCAGTACCGCGTCCTTACCTTTGCTGACGGAGGCGAAATTAGCTGCCACGCCATGCTGATCGCCAGCGGAGTCGCGTGGCGTAAGCTGGATGTGCCGGGCATCGAGCGGCTGACGGGCGCGGGGGTGTACTACGGAGCAGCGACAACCGAAGCCATCTCCTGTCAGGACAACGATGTGTTCATTGTTGGCGGCGCGAACTCGGCAGGGCAGGCAGCGATCTTCTTCGCCAACTACGCTCGTAGTGTCACCCTGATCGTGCGTGGCGACTCGTTGGAGAAGGGTATGTCGCAATACCTGGTTGACCACATCGGCAAGACGGAGAAGATTCACGTAAGGCTCAATAGCAATGTAGTAGAGGTACAGGGTGAAGACTACCTCAACTGTATCATCCTTGAAGGCGAGGGGGGCAAGCGGGAGAAGCTGACGGCCACTGCCCTGTTCATCTTCATTGGGGCCGAGCCACGCACCGAGTGGCTGCGTGACAGCATCGCCCTCGACGATAAGGGCTTCATCCTCTCTGGCTCCGACCTGGCCGTACAAGGGAGCCGCCCGCTGGACTGGAAGCTCGACCGCGATCCCTTCCTGCTCGAAACCTGCATCCCCGGCGTGTTCGTGGCGGGCGACGTGCGACACGGCTCGATCAAGCGCGTCGCTTCGGCAGTCGGCGAAGGCAGCATTGCGGTGCAATTCATCCACCAATATCTCAGCAAGTTGTAGGTAGGAGGTTAGCAGATGGTCGGCATAGAGGACATCCGAGACATCCCCCTCTTTGCGGGGCTGGACGAGGCGCAACTGGGCTGGATAGTTAGCCACAGCACGGAGTGCGAACTGAAGGCGGGCGACTTGATGTTCAGCGAGGGACAACCCGCCGACCACTTCTTCGTCTTCCTAAGCGGGGCGGCAGAGATCACCAAGCAGGTGGGTGAGGAGCTGGTAGTGCTTGCCAGCCACACCAGGGGTGTGTTCACCGGCGAGATGCCGATCCTACTCGATCAACCCTATGTCGCAACCAGCACCGCCACTGAGCCAACCCACCTGCTGCAACTCGACGTGGTTGCCTTCCGCGAGATGCTGGTTGTTTGTGCGCCAGTCGCCAGCGTGATGCTGCCCGCCCTGGCCCAGCGCATCCAACAGACAGATATGGCGGTGCAGCAACGTGAGAAGCTAGCGGGGCTGGGCAAAATAGCGGCGGGGCTGGCTCACGAACTGAACAACCCAGCCGCCGCCGGTCGTCGCGCCAGCGAGCAGCTAGCCGCCGCCCTTGCCAGCCTGCAAGCTAGCAGCTTCAAGCTGAGTGGCTGCGACTTGAGCGAGGCCATGCAGCAACAGCTTACCAGCTTGCAGGCTGCCGCTGCCAGCCACATCGCTACCGCCCTGCCGCTCGACACGATCAGCCAGAGCGACCAGGAGGAGCAGTTGGCGAACTGGCTGGACGATGAGGGCTTTGGCGAGTCCTGGGATGTTGCGCCCACCTTCGTCAACGCTGGGCTAGAGATCGCCCAGCTAGCGACGGTGCGGGCAGGGGTCAGCAGCCCTGCCTTCGTTGCCGCCGTCGCTTGGCTAGCCGCCAGCCTAGAAGTGAGCAGCCTGTTGGACGTGGTGCAGAAGACGACAGGGCGGATCAGCGAACTGGTACAGGCGGTCAAGAGTTACTCCTACATGGATCAGGCACCAGTGCAGGATGTGGATGTTAATGCTGGGTTGGAAAGCACACTGGTCATCCTCGGCCACAAGCTCAAGAGCATCAAGTTGGTGCGCGAGTATGAGCGTAGCCTACCCAGCATCTGCGCCCATGGTGGCGAACTGAACCAGGTCTGGACTAACCTGCTGGACAATGCCGCTGACGCACTGGCTGGCAAGGGACAGATTACCATCCGCACCCGCCGCGAGAACGAGTGCCTGGTAGTAGAGATCGAGGACAATGGCCCTGGCGTCCCGGCGGAGGTGCAGGCCAACATCTTCGACCCATTCTTCACCACCAAAGGGGTGGGCGAAGGCACCGGCCTCGGCCTCAGTATCGCCTACCGCATCATCACTCAGCGACACCAGGGTAGCATCAGCGTGCAGTCGCAGCCTGGCTCTACCTGCTTCCAGATTCGCCTACCCCTCCCTGACCAAGGGGGCTAAGGCGGTCGCTGGCTGCTCCTTCAACTGCACACCCTCGCCTTCTTCGGCCTTGCGCTTGGCTGACTTGCCGTCGATCAGCAGCCAGGCGGCGAGTGCGCTTGCCAGGGCGAGACCAGCCCCAATCAGCATCGCCAGCCGGAAGCTATCCACGAACGACTGCTTAACTGCCTGCTTGAGAGCCGCCGCCTGGGTCGCATCCAGGCCCGCTGGCACCTCTAGTGCAGCCAACCGTACCTTCTGCGCGTCAATCTGCCTGACCACCTCTGGGCTGAGGCCAAGACCAGCCAGGCGCGTGTCCAGGCTGCCGCCAAAGGTGCTGAGGACGAAGATACCGATGATCGCAATTGCTAGCAGCCCTGCCATGCGGCTGACTGCGTTGTTGATGCCACTGGCGATGCCAGAACGGGTGCTGCTCACTGCCCCCATCACGGCGGTAGTCAGCGGGGCGACAGTGACCGCCATGCCAAAGCCGAGGACAAGGGTGGCGGGCAGCACCGATAGCCAGTAACCACCACCCACACCGGGGATGGCAAAGAGGGCAAAACCCACCGCAGCGATGGTTGGCCCGATGACCAGCGGCAACTTTGCGCCGTAGCGGTTGATCAGCCCACCCGCCCAGCGTGAGAGGGTAAAGAGCAAAATGGTGAAGGGTAGGAAGGCAAAGCCCGCCTCGGTCGGTGAGTAACCCTGCACCTGTTGCAAGTTGAAGGGCAGGTAGTAGAGCGCGCCCCCCAGAGCAGCGTAGAGCAGCAGGGTGAGCAGGTTAGCCCCGCTGAAGGTGCGCGAACGAAAGAGGGTGAGCGGCATCATCGGGTGGGGGCTGAGTGCCTCGACCACAACAAAGCCGACCAGCAACAGCAAGCCACCGCCGATCATGCCCAGTACCAGTGGGTGGCCCAGGCCCAGGTTGCCCGACTCGATCAGCCCGTAGACGACCCCACCCAGGCCAGCGGTTGCCAGCACTGCGCCAGGGATGTCCAACGCCTGAGCCTGCTCGTCACGGCTCTCTGGCACGCGCAGGGTAGTAATCACCAGCACCGCCACCGCCAACGGGATGTTGATGAAGAAAGCCCATCGCCAGGAGACGTGTTCGACCAGCCAGCCGCCCAGCACTGGGCCGAGGGCTGTGGTCACCGAGGTGAAACCCGACCAGGTGCCAATCGCCTTGCCACGCTCTGCCGCCGGGTAGCTGGCACTGATGATCGCCAAACTACCGGGGACGAGCAGTGCGCCGCCAATCCCTTGCGCCGCTCGCGCCTCGATCAACTGGCTGATGTCGGGGGCGAGGCCGCACCAGACGCTGGTCGCCGCGAAGATCGCCACGCCAATACTGAAAACTCGCTTGCGCCCGTAGTGGTCGCCCAGCGAACCGCCGACTAGGATCAGAGCGGCGAGTAGTAGAGCGTAGGACTCGACCACCCATTGCAGGTCAATCGCCGTCGCCTTCAGATCGTGCTGGATCGTGGGCAAAGCGACGTTGACCACTGAGCCGTCAATGAAGGCCATGCTAGAGCCGAGGATCGTTGCCAACAACACCCAGGGACTACGCGCCTGAGCCTCTGCTTTTACTGTATCTGCCATCTATATAACCTCTTGGTATATGAGTATTGGGCGAGCCACTGGCTAATCAGTGGCTCCCCTTGATTATAGCCTGCCTGGTCAAATGGGGGAAGTTGAAGCCGCTATGCTGGCTTTGTTATAATCCCTGTAGGCGAGTCCGCTCGCTGGCAGGTGGAAGCATGACCAAGCACAATGGGCCGCTGGCGTGGGTGGCTTTCTCCCTCACCATGTCCAGCCACTGGCCCGACTTGTGCTAAACTAGCCCGCAAGGAGACGTATGCTGACCACGGAGCAGGGAAAGAGCGAAGCGATAGTCAGGGCAAAGCAGCAACCTGACGACGGCAGGCTGGGCCGCGACCTCACCTTCACCCTGTTGGCAGGGTTGCTGGTCAAGGTCGCCTTCGGCTTTAGCGAGCCGCTGATGGTCTTCTACTATAACTTCAAGCAGTTTAGCCCGCTCGACTATGGTTTGCTCACCGCCGCGATTTACGCTAGCCAAACCCTCACTGCCCCGCTGATGGGCGTGCTGGCCGACCGCATTGGTCGCCGCAATCTGCTGCTGCTGACTATCGGGGGGGGGTTGCTGGCGGTGCAGATACCACCACTGACGATCATCTTCCCGCTCTTGCTGCTCAATCGCTTGCTGGCGGGGGCGGCCAATGTCGGCTCGACGGCAGCCCTGCTCACCCTCGTCACCGACGAAACCAGCGGCGGCCACCCCAAGCGGCGCGGGCGGGCTACTACCCTCTATCAAGGGGTAGAACTGGGCGGCCAACTGATTGGCCTGGTACTGGCCTCGCAACTGTTTAGCCGCATCGCCATCAATAGCTTTTACGTTGCCACCGCAGTCTACTTCCTGACCATCCTGATCATCTGGTGGCGGGTGCCAGAAACGCGACGCGGGCGGCTGGCTAGCGGGCCAGCCGAACAAGCCCAACCGAGCGGCTGGCAGGAGACGCTGGCGAACTGGAAGATGCTCTTTCGCAGCCGCAAACTGTGGAGCTTCCTCCCGGTCTGGCTGGTAGTCAACGCAATCTTGGGGATGTGGTACGCCCACGCTGGGGTGCAGTTGCTCAAGAACCCCACCGCCAGCAACCAGAGAGCCGACCAGTTCCTGATGGGCCGTTTCACCGCTGGCGAACTGGGCCTCGTCTTCCTGGTCTACGCCGCCATCTTCGGTACTGGACTGGCGATCTGGTCGCGGATCATCAGCCGTTGGCGATATGCCTACGTGATGCTGCTGGCCTCTATCTGCGAGATCACCGTCTGCGTGTCGCTGCTGGCCTACAATGGGGTGGGCAGTGCGGGCGGTCTGGCCTGGCTGCTACTAGTCCCAGCCGGGCTAGCGGTGATGGTGGAGAGTGGATTCACCCCGGCGGCCCTCGGCTACCTGACCGATATTGCCGAGCAGGTAGGTGGCGAACGCGCCCGTGGCACGGTAATGGGCTTCTATAGCACTGGCAATAGCCTCGGCAACATCATCGGTACTTTCTTTGGCATCCTGATGATCCAGTTCTTTGGTCTCGGCCTCAATGGGCTGCTGATCGGCAGCGGCCTGCTTGGTGTTGGCGGCGTAGCGGCGGTGCTGTTCTTGATCCGCCGCGAAAATCAAGGTTTCAAGTAGGGGGGAAAGTGGCTAAGAACAGGCAGCAGTATGATTTCGACGTGATTGCTATCGGCGCAGGCACTACCAGCCTGACAGCGATCAAGACGCTGGCGAAAGAAGGCGGTGGCAAGTTGCGCCTGGCGATGATTGAGCGTGAAGCAGAGAAGGTGGGTGGTGACTGCCTGTTCTACGGCTGTGTGCCGACTAAGACGCTGCTGGCGACTGCCAAACTCTACCACGACCTGCAAACGAAGGCCGCAACCCGTGGCATCCAGGCTGAGAGTGTCAGACTCGACTTCGCCGCCGCCATGCAGCACGCCCATGCCACCGTCAACCGCATTGGCGAAGTTAGCGATGCTCCCGCCTTCTACCGCGATCTCGGCGTAGAGTTGGTCTGGGGCGACGCTGGGTTCGTTGACCCACATACGATCCAGGTTGGCGAACGACGAATAACCGCCGCCTCGTTCGTGATCGGCACCGGCTCCCAGCCGATTGTGCCAGAGATTGGCGGGCTGGAGCGGGGCGAAATCCTGACCAATGAGACAGTATTGCAGCTAAGCACCCTGCCTGAGTCCATGCTGATCCTCGGTGGCGGGCCGATTGGCTGCGAGTTCGGCCAGATGTTCGCGCGCTTCGGCTGCCAGGTGACGATTGTAGATCACGGCGACAGCCTCCTGAGCAAGGAAGATGAAGAAGTAGCGGCAATGTTGCGTGGCTACCTTGAAGCGGAAGGCATCCGCATCATCCTCGGCGCAGACGTGCAGGGTGCCAGCAAACGCGGCAAGTTGAAGACGCTGACCATTCGCCATGATGGGGCTGAGGAGCAACTCAAGGTGGAGGCTGTCCTCTCTGCGGTGGGCCGCGAAGCCGACCTCGCCGCTCTGCACCTTGAGGCGGCGGGCGTGGCCGTAGCCCAAGACGAGCAGGGCAAGGTGCAGGGCATCCAGGTGAACGACCACTTGCAGACTAGCGTGGCCCACATCTGGGCGGGTGGGGATTGCGTTGGCCCTTACTACTTCACCCACGTGGCCGAGCAGGAGGGCCGCTTTATTGCTCGTAACATCCTGGGCGGCAAACAGAAGCGCAACTACGCTGCCCTGCCCTGGGTGACGTTCACCAGCCCCGAACTGGCGCACCTGGGCCAGACCGAAGCCGACGCGAGGGCGGCCCACGGTGACAATGTGGTGGTCACAAAGCTGAAGTTCAGCGAGATCGACCGCGCCCGCATTGAGGGGGATGAGGAAGGGATGATCAAACTGATCACCACGAAGGGGGTGCTAGGCAGCCCAGTGGCGGTGCGTATTCTCGGCGCACACATCCTCGGCCCAGCAGCGGGCGAGCTAATCCACGAGTTCGCCACCGCCATGAGTGCGGGCATCAACCCTGGCCTGTTCGCCCTTGCCTTGCACGCCTACCCCACCCTCGCACTAGCAAATCGCCAGGTCTTGGGCGACCGCTTCACCGCTAAGGACGAGTAAGCTCCAGGCTCAAGCCAACCAAGACAAAACCGCACCCAGACCAGGTGCGGTCACTTTTTGCTGGCTCCTCGAGTAGGATTCGAACCTACAACCTTGCGGTTAACAGCCGCCTGCTCTGCCGTTGAGCTATCGAGGAATGGGCCTGCGCTCACTTGCTGGCGTATTATACATGATCGCTTCTACCCTTGTCAAGCACAAAAAGTTGCCAAAGACAGCCGAAACCGCTATACTGACCGCTAGCGGAGGTTGTGAGATGTTCGACGACACTATGGGCGACGGCCCGCCGATGCCCCACAGCGCAGTGGATCAGGAGTTGCAATACGCCCGCCTGCGCGCCGCCATGCTGCGCGACCAGCTACACCCACGGGGGATAGTGGACGAGCAAGTATTGGTTGCAATGAGTCGCCTGCCGCGCCACCGCTTCATGCCAGCCGAGGTGCGCCAGTTCGCCTACGACGACCGGGCCGTACCAATCGGCCAGGGACAGACGATCTCCCAACCCTACATCGTCGCCTACATGACGCAACTATTGGCGGTGCAGGCGGGCGAGCGGGTGTTGGAGATCGGCACTGGCAGCGGCTATCAGGCGGCGGTGCTGGCCGAAATGGGCGCAACCGTCTTCAGCATAGAACGCTATGCCAATTTGTCGGCCAGGGTATTGCATTTGTTGGCAGAACTGGGGTACAATGTAAGCACTCAAATCCACTTGTCGGTCGGTGATGGCAGCCTCGGCTGGCCGTCTGCTGCGCCCTACGATGCGATAATCGTCACGGCGGCTGCGCCCGCCCTACCAGAAGCTCTGGCTGACCAGTTGCGCGTTGGTGGAAGGCTACTGATCCCAGTCGGCGAAGCAAAGCTGCAAACTCTCGTCTTGTTCAGGAAGGAAGGAGGAGAACTGATCGCACAAAGGATGATCCCCTGTGCCTTTGTCCCGCTTGTTGGTGAGCAGGGCTGGGCCGAGGACGCTCCTCAGCTAGTGGCATTGCGGCAACAGCTTGCTGAATATGTGCAGCAACAAAACAACGCCGCCTCTGCTGGGAATGTGGAGTAGTCTTTTACTTACGTACTGTTGTTACTTTGGGTTTTTGGCATGGGTGCCTACAAGTTAGCCTTAGAGTAGTTGTTGCCAATTCTGTTTGGAGAAATCGTCGCAAATGATCTGGGTAGCCGCTGTCCGTATGAGCGCAGGAGCGCACACAGGCTGTGTGTGTGCTGCTTCTGCCGATTAGCCCAGTGGGGTGGCCCGTAAGTAGCCCTCTCTAGCCTTAACAGAATAGGTATTGCTCGCCCGCGAAAGCGACTGCTTGTTGTGCGCCTTAGCCGTTGAAAGGTCAACCGCTATGGCTGAAGTGAGGAACCTGGTGCGCGAGATCGTGCGCCGTGACCTGATCCAGTGTCCAATCGAAGTTGCTTATACTGATTACCACGACCTACTTTACTACACTCAGCAGATATGGAACCGCATCTTCAATTCTGTGGGGCGCGAGAAGACTCGCCTCAACCTCGTCTATGCCCGCCATCTGTTGGAACTGCTCGAACGCTTCCCTGATGAATCGACCAATGATATTGAGGTCAAGTGCCTGACTGCCCTGGGCAACTTCTGCACCAGCATGGCCGAAGCTCCCTCCGAGATCACCTCGTTGGAACGGATCGACTATGCCCTATCTGCCCTCTCTTGCTTCCGTTCGCGCAACGCCCTGATGCCGCTTAATGCTACAAGCCTGACCCTGGTACGCGTGGCCTTGCAAGTCTACCTCAGTGCGCTGGTCGATCTGCGCGCCCCCCAAGCCGAGTACGACTTCAGTGAAGTGGCCCACGAAATGGACGAAGCTCTAGACCCATACCAGACGCTGATCCTGCAAACCGCCAGCAACCGCAATGCGATCCGCAACAACCTGCTGTTCGACTTCTTCCGCGCTCGTGTGCGTCCCCTCGTCAACCAGGGCAAGCGGGTGGAGTTTGAGAAAGCCTTTACTGCCGCTCGCGCCTACATTGATCCCACCCTTCTTAGCCCCGAACGACGAGCCGCCTGGCAGAACTTCAAGGTGGAGTCGGAGGCAGGCCAGAGTCGTGAGCAACTGGCCGAGGCCCGCGAAGTCGAGTTGCGCGCCAACCCCCTTGCTGTGGAGTCGGATGCTGCGCCAACCACTGCCAGTGCAGCAGCCAGCCCAACCACCGCCGCCACCGAGCCAGAGTTGGTGCCAGACGGTGACGAGGAATTGACCAACTCGTTTGAGGAGGAGTTGGCAACCCACCTCGGTCCGATCCGCAGCCCCCGCATCTGGCTTGAGCAGAAGATGACCCCCAACGACCCCCAGCGTGGCACCAGTATGCCCCAGGTACTCTTTCAGCTTGTGCAGGGTGGCATTGATGCTTATAAGATGGGTGACTATGAGGCGGCCCTACGCCAGTTCAACCAGGCCGACTTGCAGAACCCCAGTGCCACCTTCCGCCACGTCCTCTTTTACAACCGCGCCGCAACCCTGCTGGCGATGAACGAGGCGGGCAAGAGCCAACAGGCCGAGCAACTGCTGGAGCAGGCGACCAGCCTGGGCAGTCGCCTGCCTGGTCTGCGCTGGAATCTGGCGGTTGCCTATTGGCGCAATCATGGTGTAGACAAGCGGCTGATCGACACCCTCAACGAGGTGGTAGATGCTGGGCGCAAAGCTCCACTCTGCTCTGCCGCCGCCTGCTACCTGCTTGGCAACGCACTGGGGTCGATGGAGGCACTCTTGCGGGCGAAGGCACTACCCGGTTCTGTCCCCGATCTAGACGAGGAGTTGCAGAAGTTGGCCGCCGACTACCCCAACCTCGCACCGCAACTGAGCGCAGAGCTAGCTCGCCTGCGTGCCAACTACCCCCCCCAGCCCGCCCGCCCCGCCGAGCAGCCCTATCAGCCAGAGCAACCCTACCAGCGTACGCCCTACGGCCAGCCGCCCTACACCTTCCCCAACCAGACCCAGCAGCCCTACGGTCAGCCGCCACAGCCGCAGCAACCTGCTTACGGCCAACCACAACCGTCACAGCCCCCCTACGGTCAGCCGCAGCCGACCCAGCCAACTTACGGCCAACCACAATCGCCGCAACCGCCTTACGCTCAGCCGCAGCCAACCCAGCCGCCCTACGGTCAAGCGCAGCAGCCGTACCAGCAACCCTACCCTCGTCCCTACAATGCCCAGGCTGGCTACAGCAGCAACCCCAATCAACCATACCCCCGCCCCTACAATGCCCAGGCTGGCTACAGCAGCAACCCCAACCAGCAACCCTACCCCCGTCCCTACAATGCTCAGGCTGGCTACAGCAGCAACCCCAACCAGCAACCCTACCCCCGTCCCTACAATGCCCCGGCTGGCTACCATCCGCCGCGTCCGCAGGGTGAATACCAGCAGCCCCCAGCAGCAAATGGGGAGCAGCGGGCCAGCTTCGCTCCCCCCAGCCGCCTTGGTGGGATCGTGGAGCAGTATGGCAAGCTGCTCGATCTGCTCGTCCCCTTTGCCGACGGCACCAGTGAGGAGGAGGAGTTGCAGCGTAGCCAGCTTGAGTTCTCCCTGGGCCTGGCTCGGTTGGAGCAGCAGACTGCTGCCCTTGAGGGAGCTACCCAGCAAGCTGTTGCCCCCTTGTTCGACAAGTGGCGGCGGCTGGGCGAGGTGCTGGCTGGACGGGTGCAGAGCGGCCTCAGCCAGAGCCTGATCCTGGTCAAGGCCGTGCAGCGGCAGATCAGCGACGCTGCCAAACCGAGCGGGTTGGTGATCGCCCTCACCAACCAGGATGTGGTAGCCAGCGTCAGCAATATTGAACTACGCCTACCTCCCCGCCCTGACACCTACACCCTGGCGAGTGAGGTGGGCGCAGATGGTGAGGGGGCCATCCTGCGCGTTCCTATGCTGGGGCCGGGTGCCACCCGCTACCTCAAGTTCAATCTAGCCCCGCTGCGCCCTGGCCCGCTAGACCTGGTGTTCGAACTAGCCTACCAGGTTAGCGGCGGTGACGACCAACAGCCCAGCCACCACCGCAGCCACGTACTGCTGCAACCAGCATTGCAGTCTGCCCGTATTGACCCAGTATCCAGCTTCTACCTGGCGGGCGAGTCGATACCCGAAGACCGCGACGACATCTTCAAGGGGCGCGGTGAGGAGATTGCCCGTGTCAAGGCCAGCCTGGGCCTCGGCACTGGCGGTTCGCGCCACCAGAGCATGATCCCCTACCTGACTGGCATCAGCAAGGTGGGCAAGTCCAGCCTGCTCAACAACCTGACCAACCCCCGCTTGCACCCCGACCTGCACCAGAGCTTCCTGCCCGTGCGTATCAGCATGGACGAGTACCAGGGCGACGAGTACAAGCTACCCTTCTTCCTCAAGGCACTGGCGGCCCGCATCGGTAAGGCGATGACCGCAGCGGGCTACAGCGCGCCCGCTATTGAACCTTTGTGGCCGATGTTGCGCGAGGCTCCACTGATCACCTTCTTTGACGACTACCTGGGGGCAGTCAGCGACACCCTGCGCCCACGTCGCCTGCTGCTGATGTTCGATGAGTTCCGCTACCTGGCCGACAAGATACGGATGGGCGATTGGGACAGCGGCTTCCTCAGCAAGCTCCGCACCCTCTACCAGAACGGCCTGGTTGGGCTGATCTTTGCTGGGCGCGGCAACTTCAGCGAGGTTACACGCGGCCTCAACGAGCCGAGTCTGTTGGACTCGGTGCGCGACCAGCCGCTTAGCTTCCTCAACCCTGGCGCGGTGCGCGAACTGATCGAGCAGCCTAGTGGAGCGAGGGGCATCACCTTCGTGCCAGAGGCGGGCGGGCTGATCAGCCAGTTGACTGGCGGCCACCCCTTCTTCGTTCAGTCGCTTTGCCACGACGTGATCAGCGAGGTGCTGAACCGCGAGCGGCGCAAGGTGGTGATTCCAGAGGATGTCAAGCAGATCAACAAGCTCTATCTGCAATCCGACAACCTCTTTTCGCATATCTGGAACGGCGAGATGCGCGAGGTTCATCAGGAGGTGATCTTTACCCTCTTGCAGTTGCAGGAGGGCAGCAACAACTTTGTGGATCGTGGGGCGTTGGTCGCGGGCATCAGCCACTACCCACCCCGCGATGTGGCGACGGCAGTCGAGTTCCTACGCCAGCGCGAGGTGCTGGAGGAGTCTTCTAGCAGCGAACATTTCGTCCGTATCCGCATCCCTTTGCTCTATGGCTGGTTCCAGAACAAGCACACTCGTGGTCTGAGCCTGGCCCCTTCGCGAGTGGAACGCTTGCAGGACGTGCAGACGCTCACCGAGCAGGTGATCCGCCTGCGGCGCAAGTGTAACCAGTGGCGCGCTAACGTCTTCAAGGAAGATGCTTCGGATAGCAGCGTAGCCGAGGAGATGATGCATCTGGCGGCGGAGAGTTGGGCCGACTTCGAGCGGCTGGTGCAGTTGATCTACAAGTACATCGGCAACGAGGCGATCATCAACCGCGACTACCTGCGCGAGGTGCCACGCTTCGGCGAACTGGTGCGCGACTTGCAGGCAATCCGCAACGGCGTAGCCCATCGTCTGGACAATGACCGCTACCCGGACAGTGCCGACGCGGCTTACAAGGCGATAGACAAGTACCTCGGCCACCAGCCGGTAGCCGCCAGCGACTTCCTGGAGTTGCAGGAACTGGTGCTGCGCTCGGCGATCAGTGGCCTCAACGAGTTGCGCGAGGCGGTCGAACGCTAGCGTGGTCGCTGATGAACGAGCGTAAGTGGGAGAGGTGGGCAACCTGCCTACCTCTCTTTTCGTTCGCCGCAGCCCTGCATGATCTGGTATAATCAGCAGCAGTGCGACGCTGGCGGGCGAAACAAACGGGTCGCTATCCAGGTCGAAGCAAGCAATAAAGCGCGAAAGAGAAGGTAATATGCAGACCAAAGAACGCCCTGGCGACGAGGTGGCGAACGTAGAGCTAGTTAGTACCGACCAGGTAACGGGGGCGGCCAGTCCCCTGCAGCGCGCCTTCCTAGGGGTTAGCCTCGGCATCTGGGTAGTGATCGTTGGCACGGTGATGATGCGCGTCGGTGGCTCGGCAGCGGGCCTGATGCTCCAGTTTCTACTCGACCAGAAGTTCCGCCTGGACTCGGCCCTGGTCGGGGTAATCGGTGTGGCCTTCTACATCAGCGAACTGGTGGGCGCGCCGTACTTCGGCACGCGGGTGGATCACGACGGCTGGAAGCCATACCTAGTGGCTGGCCCGATCCTCGGCATCCTCTTTTCCATCCTCACCGGAGCTACTGTGCTGCTCCCGCTGTTCCTGGTGGTGCCAGCCCTGTTCCTCGTGCGGCTGCTGGGGGGGCTGGGGACGGCAGTCAACGCACCCTCCTCGCTGGCCTTCCTCTCAGCTGCTAGCGGCCAAGACCCGAAGGTGAGGGCGAGGGCGGTCGGCTACTTCGAGTTGGCTGTCGTTGGCGGGGCTGCGCTCGGTGCGCTGGTCGGCGGTTTCCTCTGGGACGGTCTGGCAGTATGGGGCTTCGGCATCCTTGCCGTCCTCTATGCAGCGACGGCAGGGCTGCTGCTGCTGGTGCCAAAGAGCCTGCCAGGGACAGAACGCAGGGTGGGCGAACACCCCAACCCCTGGGGTGTCTTGCGTCTGCCTGCGCTCTATCGCTTCGCCCCCGCCTGGATTGCGGTTAATGGCATCCTGGGAGTGTGGCTCAACAACTTCCCCAACCAGCTTGGTAAGAGCGACAGCCACTTCCCTGAGCAACTGCTGGTGGGTGGCTACAGCGCAGGGACGGCTGGCTACATCCTGGGCGCAATCGCAGGGCTACTGGGGCTGGGCATCATCCTCTGGTCGCAGGTGCTACACCGCTTCAAGCAGAGCAATGTGATGCTGATCTCCCTCGGCGGCGCACTGATCGTCTGCGCCTTCATGTTCTTGCTCAACCACCAGGTGCGTGGGCAAGGACTGATGGTGCTGCTACCGCTGATCGCCCTGGTCGGGGTGGGCCTGCTGATCATGAGCGGCTTCACCCCGGCTGCTCTCAGCATCCTGATCGAGATAGCCGAACGGAACGCCACCGACCGGGGGACGGTAATGGGGGCGTACTCGGTGCTGCTCGGCCTCGGTCAGTTCCTCGGCGGCGCACTGGGTGGCATCTTCGCCCAGTGGCTGGGGGTAGACGGTCTGGTGATCCTCACCGCCTGCTTTGCCCTGGTCGCGGGCGGCTCAGTCGTCTACTGGCGGCAGCACGAGGCGCAGGTCTGACCTAGATAGGTAACCCGGTTTGGCTACACAAGGAAGGGCGCGTCCGGCTGGGCGCGCCCTTGTTCTATCTCGCTGGCTAGCAAGCCGCTCTCACCAGTGCGTATGCACGGGGGTGCCGACCGAAGCCCAGTCGAACATCCACTTGGCGGCGGCGACCGAGAGGTTGACGCAGCCGTGACTCTGTGGCGTGCCGAGGTTGTTGTTCCAAGGTGCGCCGTGGATCGCGTAGCCTCCATAGAAGTACATCGTCGAGGGGACGTAGGCAATATTGTAGCCGGGGCCGCTCATCGAGGTCGAGACATACTTGACGTAGATGGCGTAGTCACCAACTACTGTCGGGTGGGAGCGTACTCCCGTGCTGACGATGGTGCTGAACACAGCCGTGTCACCCTCATAGGCTGTGAGCCGCTGCTTGCTGATGTCTACGTCGATCCACCTGCCGCCCGCGTTGGTAACAGGCGCAGGGCGGCGATCCTCATCTGGTGCAGCCCTCTTCGGCACACTCTTGGGCTTGACGGCAGGCTGGGGCGCAGGTGGGCGCACAGCAGAGGCGGCTTGCCCAGCAGCGGGGACGTTCAAGACCTGACCAACGTAAATCACATTCTCGTCGTCAAGGCCGTTAGCGCGGGCCAGTGCCTCTGCACTGAGGCCGTAACCAGTAGAGATGCGACTAAGATTGTCGCCCGGCTGCACAGTGTAGTGGGTAGCCAAGGTTGGGGCGGGCTTCGCTTCAGCAACCGTCGCTGCTACTGACTTCGCTTCAGCAGCCTTCGCCTCCACCGACACAGCAGGCTTCGCTGCTAGTGGGGCGGCCTGTTCGGGCGCAACGGCCAGCGCGGCCCGGTTGCCATTGCGGGCGGGCAGCGTGAGAGTTTGGCCGACCTGGATCAGGTTGGGGTCTGTAATGCGATTAGCGGCAGCCACAGCCTCTACACTAACTCCATAGCGGGCGGCAAGGTTGCTCAGGTTGTCGCCCGTCTGCACCACATAACGGCTATCCACGTTGGCAACATCCAGAGGCTGGGCAGGCGCGGCTTTGGCAGCAGGCACAGCAGCCTTCACTTCAGCGACAGCAGGGGCTATACCTTTTACTACGGCAGCGGGAGCGGCGAGGGGCTGTTTGGCCGAGACTAGCAAGGTAGTAGAGGCAGGGATTACCAGTTGGTCGCCTGCTGCCAGCTTGTCGCTGGCCTTAAGGCCGTTGACGGTGAGCAGGCTGGCGGTTGTAACCCCAAAGCGCGCAGCTACGCTCTCGCTGGTGTCGCCCGCAGCAGCAATATAGACCACCTGGCCGCTCCCTTGTGGGGCGTAGAGGCCACCAGCAAAGCCACCATTATCATCAATTATGAAGGCTGCCTGTTGCAAATCAGGCGAGATCGTACCCAACTCCACCGCTTGGGTGGTGGCAGGAGCCTGGCGCAGCAATAGACCACTGCCCAGCCCAGCGATCAGCAGGGTAGCAAGAGTCAAGGCAAACAGAGGGTAGAGGTGACGACGAAACATCATAGTCTCCTATGCAGGTATATTGGCCCATTTACATAATACTGCAACAAGCCGTCAGTTGTCAATAGCATAGCTGATGCGGAGCGTGGTTGCTCTGACCTGTAGGCAAGCGACAAGTGGGGGATGAGCAGCAGTTGGCGCACACCGATCAAACCGCCTGCTTAGAGCATGGTCTAATGCAAGACTAACCAGATCGCTTTGACGTGGATTGTGAAAAATTGTTATAATTGTGTTAGCTGGCAATTCCCATTTATCTGATGCCACACAACTGCGCTGATAGGTGATGCTGGGCAAGTTAAAGGCTGCTCAACGCAAGGCTAGTGTGGGTAGGAGGGGGAGTTCAGCGCAGCTTGGCTGGGCAGAGCAGCAGTACGCCTGGCCCACTGATAATCCATGTGGGGCAAGAGTTTGCGAATTAGAGTCTGATTAGAAGCCTTGATCAACAACCTATGAACTGGGAAGAACTGAAACCCCTGTGTGCAAAAAGACGTTATAACAGTAGAGTACGCCCAGCAGCAGTCGCCAATGATGACCGCCGAAGCTGGGCCGTCGCAATTTTAGCTGCCAGGGGCAGGTTGCGGCCCACCTTGCCAGGGGGGGTACGTCCATTGGCAAGTGATCGCCATGCAGAAGCGAGTTGGGGCAGCAAGGATTGCTGCTCTGAGTGAGTAGAGCGTGGCTATTTTGTAGGACTCAAGGGCAGAGTGGCTGCTGCGCTGAGGTTGGCCTCAGACGCGAGCATCCTGGCCCCGCAAGAGGAGCATACTATGACCATGCGGAAGGAAACGGCGGAAGCCAACTTGTTTAGCAGTGGTGAACCAAACGAGCCGAACGTGCGCCACGAGGAGGAAGACCACAAGACAGCGGACGACTCGGTGGGGATGTATCTGCGTGAGATAGGGCGCGTTTCGCTGCTGACTGCTGCCGACGAGGTAAACTACGCGATGAGTATGCAGCGCGGCAAGCTGGCGACCTACCGTTTGCAGCGCGAGATGCTCAGTTATGAGGAACGCCACCTGCTGCACAAGGATGTGCAGAACGGCAACCGTGATCGCCGCCGCCTGATCGAGGCTAACCTGCGCCTGGTCGTCTCCGTCGCCCGCAAGTACGCTGGGCGCGGCATTAGCCTGCTAGACCTGATCCAGGAGGGCAACTTCGGCCTGCTACGGGCGGTTGACCGCTTCGACTACCACAAGGGCCACCGCTTCAGCACCTATGCCACCTGGTGGATTCGCCAGGCGATCACCCGCGCCATCGCCGACCAGAGCCGCACCATCCGCCTACCTGTCCACATGGTTGAGGCTGTGGGCAAGATGACCCAGGCTTCGCACAAGCTGCAACAGGAGCTTGGCCGCGACCCCTCTGCCGAGGAGATAGCCGAGCGGATGCAGGTCAGCCCCGACAAGGTGCGCCAGATCATTTCTGCTGCTCAGCAGACGATCAGCCTGGAGATGCCGATTGGCGAGGAGGAGGATGCTGCCCTGGGCGACATTATCGAAGATCGCAACAGTGTTGCCCCCGCCGAGGCTGCCAGCCACCAGCTGCTGCGCGAGGAGATCGCCAGTATGTTGAGCGGCCTGACCCTACGCGAACGCAAGGTGATCCAGTTGCGCTATGGCTTGGAGGATGGCTACAACCGTACCCTGGCCGAGCTTGGCGAGGAGCTTGGTGTGAGCAGGGAGCGTGTGCGCCAGATCGAAGCCGAAGCCCTCGACAAGTTGCGCGCCGCGAAGGAACACCGCCGCCTCAAAGAGTACCTCGACTAACTGCGACCACAAGATTTCTTTCCGCCAGGGGTTGCGCCTCAACGCAACCTCTTTTTGGTAGGTCTGTGGCAGTGTGTAAAATATTTGTAACATCTTGTGCAATCTGGGCCATTTGCGCTTTATCATCCAGCCCCTTGGTGGTATCATCTGTCCTTCAACGACCGATCACCATCCAACTAGGGGGATATAAAGATGCACAAGAGCAAGTGGGTGCTAGCAGCCGTGTTGCTGCTCACTGTGATGCTGTTCAATGGCACCGCCACCACCGCCCAAACAACCTGGCCCGGCCAGTGGCCTAAGTACCGCCTCAGCCAGAACAACAACGCCGTCTGGACGAGCAATGGGGCAAGTGGCGCACGCTGGAAGACACACGTGGGCGCGATTTTCTTCACCACCGCCAGCGTAGTGGATGGGGTAGTCTACATCGGCACCCAGGATAACAAGATAATGGCCCTCGACGCTAGTAGCGGCAAGCTGCTGTGGACAACCGCAGTCAATAACTGGATCATGAGCGACATTATCGTGGCTGACGGCAAGGTGTTCGCAGGTAGCGGTGACCGCAACTTCAAGCGCGATTACGTAGACGACGACGCAGAGAAGCAGACGCTGGTACGTGGGCAGGGCGACAACTCTATGTACGCCCTTGACGCTAAGACAGGCAAGGCAATCTGGGAGTACCGCACGGTTGGCGAGAATATGCCGACGATGATCTACAAGAACGGCACGCTCTACTTCGCCAATGGTGACCGCAACTTCTACGCCCTCAACGCCAACGACGGCAGCCTGCTCTGGAAGCTGAGCATGGCCTCCTACTTCAGTATGTCATCGCTCAACCTCGTCGGCGACATTGCCTACATCGGTGGGGCCGACCCCAACTACTTCTATGCAGTCGACTTGAAGAACCACGAGTTGGTTTGGGCTAGCGACACCAGCAACGTCGAGGTGGGTGGCATTGACGACTGCTCGGCGGCCTATGAGGATGGGATGTTGTTCACCAACTCTGTTACCAGCCTCAGCGAGGACGGTGGCTTCGGTGGTCACGGCAGCTACGCGATCAACGCCGCCAGTGGCAAGTTCACTTGGACGTTCGACGAGGGCAGCGGCCCTATGGTGGAGGACAATAAGTGTGGCGTGCCAGTGGTGCAGAGCGGAGTAGTCTACATGGGCAGCCCGGTTACGCAAGCCTTCTACGCGCTGGACGCAAAGAGCGGCAAGCAGTTGTGGAAGTTCGGTGGCACAGGGGTGATCAAGGGCGCACCAGTGGTGTATAATGGGGTGGTCTACTTCACCAATGTGCGCGGCACCCTCTACGCCGTAGATGCACAGAGCGGCAAGCAGATCGCCAAGCGCGACCTCGGTGGCCGCGTCAGCCCCAATGGGCCGGTGCTGGTCAATGGTAGCCTCTACATTGGCACCCAGGCTGGAGATATGTACGCAATCCCGATCAGCGACCTGCACTAATCGGCCTCAAAGCGGGGCAAAGGAGAGAGCTAAGGTGGGCAGCCAGAATCTTGACGAGAACGCTGGTCTTCCTCACGACCTGGGCAATGGACTGATCCTGCGCTGGGCTACGGCGGCGGACATGGAAACGATAGCGACACACAACGTTCGCTACCTGAGCAACAACCCCGACGAGCCAGAGGAGAGTCTGCGCGAGTGGACGTATAGCCTGATGGATGGTAGCCACCCTACTACCCGCGCAGGCGACTTCACCATCGTGGTGGACGAGCAGGAGGGCGGCAAAGTAGTATCCAGCCTCTGCCTGATTTCGCAGACCTGGGCCTACGACGGGTTGCCGTTCAAGGTAGGCCGCCCGGAGATAGTCAGCACCGATCCCGCCTATCGCCGTCGCGGGCTGATCCGAGCGCAGTTTGCCGCCATCCACGCTCGCAGTGCGGCACGGGGCGAATTGTTGCAGGTGATTGACGGTATTGCCTGGTACTACCGCCAATTTGGCTACGAGATGACGGTGGCGCGGGGTGGCAGCCGCCGCTGGCTGCCCTTCCGCATCCCCTCGCGCCAACCCGACGAGCCAGCCGCCTATAACCTGCGCCGCGCCACCGCCGAGGACATCCCGCTCTTGAGCGAACTCTACGCCGTGCATTGTAGTGGCGGCCTACTAACGAGATTGCGCGATGAGGCAGAATGGCAGTACGAGATCAGCTACAAGCACTTCTGGATCGTGGAGCAGCTAGCAGGCGCAGCAGTAGGCTACGCCGAGGCGCGCGTCAGTGAGGGTAGCCAGGACCCAGAGATGCTGCGGGTCTTCGACATCACCGAAATGGCAGTGCTGCCAGGCCATTCGCTGCGGGCGGTGGCCTTGTTCCTAGGTCAGGAGTTCCAGGCCCAGCTTGAGCAGTTGAACCAGAGCCGCAGCCAGCCGCTAAGCAGCCTCCTGCTCAACCTGGGCCTGTCGCACCCTGCCTACACTGCCCTGGGCGAACTGCTGGAACAGCAGCGTCCCTTCTACGCCTGGTATGTGCGCGTGCCTGACCTACCAGCATTCATGCGCCACATCGCACCCGTGCTGGAGCAGCGGCTGGCTGCCAGCGTAATGGCTGGACATAGTGGCACCCTGCGGCTGAACTTCTACCAGCAGCAGATGACGCTGGTCTTCAAGGCCGGTAGCTTGAGCGAGGTCGGTACCTTTACGCCAGCGCAAGTTGAAGACGGTGATGCCCGCTTCCCTAACCTGACTTTCCTCCATGTACTGCTGGGCCACCGCACGGCAGCCGAGGTAAACCACATCTATCCAGACTGCTACGCCAGTCCCGCCGCCGCTGTGCTGCTCAACATCCTGTTCCCCCAGCAGCTATCGAACCCAATACCGCTCTACTAGCAGTTGCAGACTTCATGGCAGCATAGTAGGGCCGCCTCACTTCGCCAGGCGCACTGCGCCCAACTCCACCTCACCGCCCCTGCCGCCCTGCAAGCGCGCCCCGCTGCTCTGCACATAGAAGCCAATCACCAGGCGGTAGCCGTCGGCGGGCAAGTCGGCAGGGAGGTCGAGGTCTTGCTCGTCCACCACAAGCTGCTCTGACTGCCAACTGCTGGTTGGTAGGCTACCACTGCGCGGCTGGGTGTCGCGTTGGGCCACGATTTTACCATTGCGATCCAGCAGGTGGACGAAGACGGTGTAATCGGCCTTCAGCGGTAGGTCGCACCGCCAGTAGAGGGTGAGCGGTAGCTGACTACCCGGTGGTTGGCGATCCGGTAGGTCGGCTCCAAGCAGGGTCACACTACCGCCCCCAGCCTCGCTCAGAGTTACAGTCAGCGGGCGGCGGGCGTTCAAGCTGGAGGCGGTGGGTGGCTGGTAGCCCGTGCGGTAGATGCTGATCGCTGGGCCAGGATGCTCCTTGCTGCGCGGGAAGTCGGCGGCCCGCAACGCTGCATGGTTGCTGGCAAAGTCGGCCTGTGCGCCCTTGTCAGCCAGGATCAGGTAGTCGAAGCGGTTGCTAGCATACCAGGCCAACGGGTGGCTAAGCACGCTGTCGCCCCCTTGCACCAGGTAGCGGTCGCTGGGCAGCAGCAGCGAAAAGGGTTCGAGCCACAACTTCGCCCCCCTACCCTGCTGGTCGAGCCAGGTGCGGGCGAGTGTGCGGTTGTCGATCTGCGTGTTCTTCCAGCCGTTCTGCACCGCTGTCATCGTCGGGGCCACTACCGTCAGCAGAGTCATCAGTACCAACCCGCCAACTGTTGCTCTTTGGGATATGTGCTTGCCGAGCAGCCGCCAATCGTGCGCTCGCAGGTGAGCGTAGGCGTACGCAAGCGGCAGCGAAGCCAGGATCGCCACGAAAGGCAGCATTGGCAGGAGGTTACGTAGAAAATTGACCTTGTAGCCGCTGAGGGTAAGATAGTAGATGAGCGGAAAACTGAGCAGCAGCAAATCCGCCCGCCGATGGCGCAGCAAGGCAATGCCTACGCCAACCAGACCAAGCAAGGTTACCAACGTGTCACTGGTGAGTAGGGCAGTAAGATAGTATTTCCAATTCTCGTCGCCCTCGAACCCAGGGTGGCCGGTGAACTTATAATGAGTGACCACCGACCCTACCTCGTTGAGGAACTGCGGAACATTGCCGAGCAAGGTAGGGGTAGTGAGCAAGAAGCTAGCGATCATCGCCAGCAAGCCCAGCCACAGCCGCCCGCCCAGCACCCTGCGCCACTGCCAGCCGCCCGCATAAGCATGGGCCAACAGGAACGGCAGCACAATCAGCACGCTATTGTACTTGCTGCCCAACGCCAGCCCCATGCTGACCCCCAGCAGCAGATAGTAGCCAGCCGAGCGCAATTCGCCCCCGGTCAACGCTTCGCTCGCAGAGGATGGTTGGGCTGGCAGCGACTCGCCCATTATAGCAGGGAACAGCCCACAGATCAGGGCGAAGGCCAACGCAGTAAAGAAGCTAGCTGGCACATCGGTGGTGATGAATTGTGAGTTGACGATGTGGATGCTGCTGCTAGCGATGAAGGCAGCCGCCGCCAGACCCGCCACTGCGCCGTACAGCCGCTTGGCAGCCCCGTAAGTAGCCACGATAGTGCAGCAGCCCAGCACCACGGTCAGCAGTCGCCCCCAGAGGTAGAAGTCGGTGGCATTGACCTTCGTGATGTCGGTGGCGGTACCATTGGAGACCAGGGCAAGGTAGCGCAGGCTGTAGAGAGCGGCCTGCATATAGTAGTAGAGGTGAGGATAGGTGTAGTAGTGGGGGTTGAGGTCGCCAGTTTGCAGCATCTTGAGCGACTTATCGGCCACGCTCGGCTCGTCAGGCTGGTCGGTGTAGGGCAGGCCGAAGCCAACCCCCAACAGGCGCACTGCCAGGCCCAGCCCGACGATCAGGGCAAGCGTGGCCCACTCTTGATGCTGCCAGAGCCAGGCAGGCCAGCGGTCGGCCCGCAGCAGCAGCAGCAGGTTGACCGCCAGCAGACCCGTCAGCCCGATCAGCAGCAGCCGCCCGCCGCCCGCCAGCAACGAGAGGTAGAGTGCGCCCACCAGTAGCCCTGCTAGTGGTGAAAGCCATCGCCTGTTCCCCTCAACCAGCCGTTCAAACATCCGCACCCTCAATCCTTAACTTAACTGCGGAGAGGCCAGCCGCGTCTAGCCATGCAGAGCCGCAACCCGCGCCTGAGCTTGGGCAACGAAGGCCGCATCCTTGACTGAAGGGAGATTGATCTCGGCGTTTGCTAGTGCGCCCTTGATCGCAGCTTCGGCCAGCAGCCTTGCCACGTAAGCGTCGCTAGCAGCGTTGGGGTTGCCCTTCTCCTGAGCGGTGGCAGCCAGCGGCAGCAGCCTGGCGGCGGCCTCGGCGGTTAGTATAGGCACTGCGGTAGCTTGCTGCAAGGCGGCCTGGATCGCAGTGCTGCGGGCGGCCTTCTCCTCGTCCGATCCCTTCGCCAGCTTGTAGGCTGCGATTACTGCGTTGTAGGCAGCGGTATCCTCCTCCATCAGGCGGCTGAGGTCGGCACGGCCAGCTTCGGCAGCGGTCAGCGTGGCCCGCAACTCTGCGTCAGCAGCAGCAAACTTCTCGTTGCCAATGCTGAGGTTGCAAACCATGCTAACCAGCCCAGCAGCCATTGCCCCTGCGAGGGCGGCCACGCTCCCCCCACCCGGCGCGGGCGAATTGGAAGCCAGTTCGTCGAGGAAACGGCTGACACTCATCTCACTAAGCAACTTGGATGCTCCTTTATCTTGCTTGCGCTTACGTACTCCCTGCTCACGCGGGGGGGTCGGATTGGGGACAAACTGGCGGCAGAGGGCTAGCTTCTGGCTGCGGGTTAGCTGCTTGATCGCGTACTCGCGTCGTTGGGCCACCACCTTGTCGGCTAGCTCCTCGTAGTAAGCAAGGGCAACTGGCAGGCGCGCCTTCGTGTACTTCGCGCCCCGACCCGCATTGTGGACGGCCAGGCGGTGCGCCAGGTCGTTCGTCCAGCCAGTATAGAGGCTGCGGTCGGCACAACGCAGGATGTAGACATAAGCAGTCACTTGCGGGCTATTTTACCTTGCGCGGGGGAGGGTGTCAACCACAGTTGTTGCACCGATCAAGTGGCACTGGGGTTACTGCGCTATGTGTGAAGGCGACACGATGATCGGCAGCACCGGCCCACAGGTTGCGTTCTACTTGAGCGACGGACGCACTGCCAGCACCGAAACCAAGGCTAGTTGGCGGTTCCCTCAACCTCAGCCGACCAGCGTCTCGACTGCTGCCAGGCGCAGCGGCATCTCTAGCGCAATATAGATGCTGGCAGCCTCGTGCAGCAGGCGGCTGGCTTCTGCTCTAACCTCACCGTCGGCGGCAATCAGCAGCAAGTGGGCGTAGTTCTCAAGCGCGTCGGCCAGATCTAGCTTGCGCTCCTGCTGATCAAGGACAGAGCGAGCGGCGGCAAAATGTTGGCTGGCTACTAGCCACTGCCCCTCCGTGGCGGCCAGCATCGCTTCCAACAGGGCCAGCCGCGTCTCGTTCTCAGCATCATGGTAGCGCAGCCAGGCGATCTGCTTGCGCGCCTGATCGCTGTTGCGCTGGAGGATAGCGACACGAGCCAACATCGCCGCCGCCTGCGCCCGCCAGATCGCCGAGCCTGCGGGCGCATGGAAGGCCCGATTGGCGGCCACCTTGCACGCATCAAGGTTGCCTCGTCGCCGATTGATGTCGGCAATACTGACCAGCACTGCGTCCTGCATATACTTGCCCTCCGCCCGTTGGCTGAGGGCATAGGCTTCGCGGCTGCACTGCTCGGCCCGATCCAGGTCGCCAATATTGAAGAACACGTCGCTAGCATCAGCAATAATCAGCAGCAAGCGGGTGGTGTCCTGCACCTGGTCGCGTAGAGCCAACGCCCGCTCAATGCAACTGACTGCCTCGCTGGCTGGGCCGTGTTCGGAGTAGAGTAGGGCCAGCCCCCGCGAACAGAAGGCGATGTTAGTCGCGTCCCCACTCAATTCTGCCTCACGTAGACCCTCGTTAAACAGGTCAACGGCAGCCGCTACTGCCCCACCATCCATACTGATAATGCCCAGGTTGCCCAACGCCCGCGCGGTCATGGCATGGTCACTGACAGAGCGAGCTACTGCCACACACTGGCGGTAGTACTCGCTGGCGGTGGCCGCTTCATCGCGCACGTAGGCCAGCGTGCCTAGCAGGTTGAGGATGTCGGCTAGCAATCTCTCCTGCCCACTCTCCCCTTCAAGCAGCTTATGAGCGAGCAACAACTCTGCCAACGCATCGTCGTGGTGACCATTGCGCTGGTGGATGCGTGCCTGCAACCAGGCGGCGCGGGCAGCAATAGCAGATCGCCCAGGGTAGCTGGTAGCCAAAGCCAGCAACTCACCGTCCATCTTCGCCAGATAGAAGCGGCAGAGATCGAGGCTCTGCTCAAGACACGACTCCGCCTGATCCAGGTAGAAAATAGCGCGAGCTGGGGCCAGCGGTGTTGCACAGCGGGCGCAGAGTCGATTGGTTAGCTTGTTGTATGTCTGACACTGCGAGCAATACACTGCTACAACCTTGGTGATCTAGGGGTAAGTGCCTCAGCTCGCATAGAGCGGGCCATGACAATGAGGTAGATGGGGATGATTGGAGCAATATAGCACTTAGGGCCACCTAATGCAAGCTGATCCCCACCTGAACTTGCGAATCAGCAATCAGCAGGCTGCCAATGCGCGCAGCAGGCCGACGATCTCGCGGGCGGCAGCAGGCACCGCCAGCTTCGTCGCCGCCACCCCCATCGCCGCCAACTGGGGGCCAGCAGCCAGCAGCAGCCGCACCTCAGCGACCAGGCGCGCCCCTCTCAGTTCGGCTTCGAGCAGCAGTACAGCACCCCCCGCCTGCTGCATCAGTTCAGCATTGCGCTGCTGCTCGCCCTCGGCACTGCTAGCAAGTGGGATCAGGATGGCGGGCTTGCCGAGGGCAGCCAGTTCATTGACAGTCCCGGCCCCCGCCCTGCCGATCACCAGCCCAGCAGCAGCATAGATGTCGGCCAACTGCTCGCCCACGAAGGGTAGCACAACGTAGCGGCGTTGCAACTCTGGCGGTAGGCTCTCGCGCTGATGGTCGAGCATCTGCTGGTCGGCCCCGCTCCCTTCTGGACCCGCCCCACACTGGTGAATGAGGTTGGCAATTGCTAGCAAATCCGTCAGATTCTCGCTAATCGCCTCGTTGACTACGTGCGACCCCTGCGCCCCTCCAGTAATGTAAACCAGTGGGAGAGCAGGGTCGAGGTCAAAGTGGGTGTAGGCAGCCGCAGCTGTGCCGTGCAGGATCGCCTGGCGCACAGGATTGCCGGTCAGCACCACCAGCCGAGCTTTGGTGAAGAAGCGGCGCGACGACTCGTAGCTGATCGCTACCACATCGGCGTAGCGGGCTGCGATGCGGTTCGCCAGCCCAACCAGGGCAGTCTGCTCATGGGTAACGACTGGCACGCCTTGCCAACGAGCGGCGATCACTGTCGGCACACAGACGAAGCCGCCAGTGCTGAACACCACATCTGGTTTGTACTTGGCGAGGATGCGGCGGGCCGCGAGGATACCGAGGGGGATGCGGGCCAGGTCGAGCGGGGTTTGCCAGGAGAAGTAGCGGCGCAACTTGCCAACTGGCACGCTACGGTAGGTGATACCGCGGGCGGTGATCGCCTCTTGCTCCACCCCTTGCTTTGAGCCGATGTAGAGCAGTTCGAGCGGCCAACCGTCGCGCTGACTCTGGACTGTCATTTCCTCAATCACGGCCAGAGCAGGGCTGAGGTGTCCGCCAGTGCCACCGCCAGTAATCACGATCCGCATTGGTTGTGGTTTCTCCCCTTGCCGCTTATAATGCAACTACTCGTACCGCTTGCCCGTGCGCTCCAGTTCGATCCAGCCACCTGCTAGCACGCCATTGGGGTCGTGATGCGTCCAGTGGATTTCGCCACCGCGCTCGTTCCAGATATAGCGACCACGCAGACTCACCCGGTCACCAGGCCGCACTGGCACACGGGGTGCATCATCGATGTTGTGGGTGATCAGGATCGTCGCACCAGAGTCCTGACGGATCACGAACTTCTGATGACGGCTCCCCTCGGTGTCAGTGCGGAGCGTCTTGATCACTTTGCCCGCGGTAGCAACGACCACATTATCCAGGCGGCGCGCGAAGGCATCCTCCACCGTAAAGGGGTTGGTTTCGTGGTAGGCTATCGCCTTGAAGGGCATTGTTTGCAGGCGTTCTGGCTCCAGCAGGTCAGCGCGCAGTTCGGCAGCGTCGTCGGGTGGCGGTGCGATCTTGAAGCGTTCGCCTTGCGGCCTGGCAGGTTTGGCGGGCTTGAGCCACTTGAGCGGCCTGAGTCCGGTGGCTGGTGGCGGAGGTAGCGCAGAGGAGGTTGGCACGGCTTCCACCAGCAGGCTGGTCTGCGCTGGTTCGTCGGCTGCTGCCTGCAAGCTGCGCCGAGGCCGCCGCACACCCAGCAACCGCTTTGCCAAAGCGAGGGTCAGGCCACCCAGGATGCTAGTGATCCGTCGCTTAATCCGTGACTTCAAGGGAGGAACTCCTGATGGAGAATAGAGAGGCTGACCCGCCTCAGCAGGTAGCACGCCAAACCCTGACTGCAATCTATGACCGCCTGCTCGCTCACTATGGGCCGCAGGCGTGGTGGCCGCCCAGCACGCATCTGCCGCTCACCCCCTTCGAGATCATAGTCGGGGCAATCCTCACCCAGGGGACTGGCTGGCGCAATGTCGAACGTTCACTGCTCAATCTCGCCCAGGCTGGGTTGCTGGAGCCTGCCGCCTTGCACACCGCCAGTACCGCTGAGTTGATCACCCAGATCAAGCCGTCAGGGTATTATAACGCCAAAGCGCGCAAGCTACAAGCCTTCACTGTGATGCTTTTTGAGCAATATGCGGGCAGCCTGGGTCGCCTGTTCAGCCTGCCCACAGCGGAGTTGCGCGCGGTATTGCTAGCCGTCTGGGGCATAGGGCCAGAGACCGCCGACGACATTATCCTCTATGCCGCAGAGCAGCCGATCTTCATCGCCGACAGCTACACCCGGCGCATCTTCTATCGCCTCGGCCTAAGCAGTGAGCGAGCGAGCTACCCTGCGATCCAGTCACTTTTCGCCAACCTACCACCCGATGTAGCGGTGTACAAGGAGTACCACGCCCTGCTCGATGTGCATGGCAACCGCACCTGCCGCCCACGCCCGCGCTGCTCCGGCTGCCCTTTGCTAGACCTCTGCCCAACAGGGCAAATTGTGCTGACCGCTACAACCAGCGACCCTGCCACGAGTAGAGTTAGCAGTTGATCCTACCAGCCAGTTAGCTGCCGCCTACCACTACCGCGCCTGAAGTAGTTGAGCGTACGGTGGACAGGTGGGCTATATGCCAGGCTTGTAGTTCAGCTTGTAGCTGCTGGCTGAATTGCGACCACGCTTGGTTGGCTGCTAGCCGAGTCATAATCGCTACCTCTAGCTAAGAGCCTACCACCTTCTAGCCACTTGCATGGCGCAAGAACTTGAAACGCACCCTCTACCTTCCCTGGCATAGCACACCTATGCTATAATCATGCTATGACCAACCACGCGCAGGAGAGCCGCCGCTGATGAGCCAGCAACCGCCTAAACCCTCTACCCCTCACGACCACGCCGCCGTTGCCTACCCCGACCTCGGCGCGGAGCTTGGCGCAGAGATCGCCGAGCGTGAGCGCGAGAACCGCTACCGTCCGGCCACCCGCGGTGAGCGCACGGCGCAGTACCAACCGCGAACCAACCCCACCCCGCTGACGATCAAAGACCTGCCCGCCGACGAACGGCCCCGCGAGAAGCTGATCAGCCGTGGTGCGCCAGCCCTCAGCAACGCCGAACTGATGGCGATCATCCTGCGGACGGGGCGGCAGGGCGAGACTGTGGTGCAACTTGCGGCGCGCATCCTCAAGGATTTTGGCGGCTGGCCTGGCCTACTCAAGACTGACTTCGACCGCCTGCGCGAGACGCACGGCCTGGGCGAGGCGAAAGCCTGCGAGTTGCTGGCAGTAATGGAGATCGGGCGGCGGTTGCTGTTGGATGCACCAGAGGAGCGGCGGCAGATCAAGTCGCCCGCGGACGTTGCCAACTGGCTAATGCTAGAGATGGGTGGCTTCCCCCAAGAGCGGCTGCGCGTGCTGCTGCTCAATACCCGCAACCAGATCACAGGCCACCGCGACCTCTACAGCGGCACCGTCAACCAAAGCAACGTGCGGGTCAGCGAACTGTTCAAGGACGCGATCAAGGAGACTAGCGTGGCGATCATCCTCGTCCACAACCACCCCAGTGGCGACCCCGCTCCTTCGTCCGACGACATTCGCGTGACAGCTCAGGCGGTGGAGGCTGGCCGCCTACTGGACATCGAGGTGCTGGATCACATCATCATTGGCGACCAGAACTACATCAGCCTGCGCGACCGACGGCTGGGCTTTAGCCACTAGGCAACCCGATATGTTATAATGAAGTCAATCATTACTTCAGCCACCCAGAGGTGATCCGCGTTGCCCTACATCATCGAAGCGATGGATTTCGACGACATTCCGGCAGTTGTCGCCATCGAACGGCAGTGTTTCCCACTGCCCTGGCCGGTCAGTGCCTACCGCCGCGAGCTACGCACCCCCAACACCAACCGCTACGTCGTCGCCCGCTGGGTGGCGGAGAGCAGGATGGGGGGAAAGGCTGCCGAGCAGCAGGCCAACCGCCAGCGGCTCAACCCTGTGCCAGAGCGCAACCTGCTAACCCGCATCTTCCCTTTCCTGGCAAAGGAGAGCGACGGCCTGCGCCCAGCCAGCCCCTACCCCATCGTCGGCTACGCTGGCTTGTGGCTAATGGTGGACGAGGCGCACGTGACGACGATTGCGGCGGCCCCAGCCCACCAGGGGCGTGGGGTGGGCGAACTGCTCTTTCAGGCGATGATCGAGCAGGCGTTGGAGATGAACGCCACCTGGCTGACGCTTGAGGTAAGGGTCAGCAACGTGACCGCCCAGAACCTCTACCGCAAGTACGGGCTGAAGGAGGCGGGCCGCCGCCGCCGCTACTACACCGACAACGGTGAGGATGCCTACATCATGTGGTCGGAGCCGCTGCGGAGTAAGGAGTTCCAGGATCGCTATCTGCAACTGAAGGCCGAGCTGCGTGACCGGGTGGCGAACAAGAGCCGCGAGAAGGGTACGCCCTCAGTAATGCCCCAGCCAGCCCCGCTGACCGAGGCAGAGATGGCGGAGTAAGGAGAGTAGCAATGCTGACGCGCATCGAGATAGATGGCTTCAAGAGCTTCCAGGACTTCAGCATGGACTTCGGCTCGTTTACAGTCATCCTGGGCCAAAACGCTTCCGGCAAATCGAATCTGTTTGACGCAATCAGACTGCTCTCTCGCTTGGCTGCTGAGAACTCGGTTGCCGCTGCCTTTAGCGGTGTACGTGGATCTATCGGGAAGGTGCCACCGCTGCTAGCTTTCTAGCCGAGCTAGGCCGTGAGGTGCCAATCAAGAAGTTGCGCCAAGTACCATCGTTCCAACGCTTTGAAGCTGATTTGCGAAAAGCCCTGGTTGCAATGGGCATTCTGGAATAAAAACATGAACATCCTTGCTTTCGAGACATCCTGCGACGAAACTTCTGCGGCGATCATCCGCGACGGGCGGCGCATCCTCAGCAATGTAGTCGCTTCGCAGATCGACCTACACACCCTCTGGGGTGGGGTGGTGCCAGAACTTGCCAGCCGCCAGCACATCCTCTACGTGATACCCACCCTGGAGGAGACTCTGCGCCAGGCAGGGCTAACCTGGGCCGAGGTTGACGCTATCGCTGTCACCAACGGGCCGGGGCTGGCGGGCGCGCTGCTAGTTGGGGTGAACGTGGCTAAGGGGCTGGCCTTCGCCCTCGGCAAGCCGCTGCTGCCTGTTAACCATCTGGCGGGTCACATCTATGCCAACTGGCTGATCCCCACCGCCAACGCTGCCCCCCAGCCGCTCGTCGTTGCTGCGCCAGAGCCGCAACCTGCTCCCGCCCCAACCGCCAGCCTGCTGGATACTGGCAGCCGCCGTCGCGTCCTTGGTGCCACTGAACTGCCCCCCTTCGAGCGGCAGGGTACACCGATTGCCGTGCCTGAACTGCGGGTGCAGCCGCCAATTGTTGAGGCAAAGAAGGAGAAGGAAACAAAGGAGCCTGGGGAGCCAAAGTTCCCCCTCGTCTGCCTGGTCGTCTCTGGCGGGCATACCGAGTTGGTGCTGATGCGCGGGCATGGCCGCTACGAACTACTCGGCAAGACGATTGACGATGCAGCGGGCGAAGCCTTCGACAAGGTAGCGCGCCTCCTGGGTCTTGGCTATCCTGGCGGCCCCGCGATCCAGCAGTTGGTAGAGGAGACCCACGCCGACCCACGCGCCATTGATCTCCCACGGGCCTGGTTGCGTGGCAGCTTCGACTTCAGCTTCAGCGGCCTCAAGACTGCTGTGCTACGCAAGGTCGAGGAGTATGGCGGCCTGCCTATCCGTCCTAAGATTCGCCCCTTCGCCGAGGTAGAGGCCGAGCAGCAGCAGCGTGACCGCCTGGCTCGTGAAGCCGAGGCTGCCCGCCCGCCGATCATCGTCGCGGGCAAGGCGAAGGAAGTACAAGCTGCCTCGACCGCTGCCCCGACCAACCCGCCAGCCACGCTCCAGGCCGCAGTACCAGCGCAAGAAGACAGCAGTACACAAGAGCCTACACCCGCTGCGCCCGATCAGACAGCCATGCGGCCAGCGGAGCAGTTGCGCCCAGCCGCTCTGCGTCCACTGCGCACCGCCAATGCGGGCAGCAGCGTGCGCCCGCGTCGCCCCGACATCGCGGCTGGCCTGCGCGCCCAACTGCTGGGTGATGAAGCCCCCGTACGGGCAGCCCGCCCTGCTGGTTCTGTACCAGACGAAGATGAGGATGATGGAGAGGAGCAGCCGACTACGCCACGAAGCAAGCGGATAGCCGCCAGTGGCCCCGCTCTCTTGCGACCACGCCTGCCACTGGTGCAGCAGTCTGGCGATGAGGACGATGAGGACGATGAGGATGAGGACGATGAGCAAGGGCAGCAGCTAACCCGACCCGCCAGCCCACAACCGTTGAGCGGTGCCGCGGGGCTACAACGCCGCCCCCTACCCTTGCGCCCCCTCGCACCGACTGACGACGAGGACGACGGCGATGAAGATGAAGATGAGGACGGCCTCCCGCCCTTCACCAATCCTGCCCGTTCCACAGTCCCCGCTGGCCCCGGCCTGCAACGCCGCCCCTTGCCAGGAATGCAGAGCAGCCAACCAACTACACCTGCCAACCCATCTGCGCCCCTACCACGCGACAGCAGCGCGCAGCGCAACAGCAGCCAACCAGTCAGCCCCCAGAGAAGTGGGGCTGAGGAGCAGTCCGCTGGCTTGATCCGACGCAGTAGCACCAGTGGCACGGGCAACAACCCGACCACTAGCCGCCCACCCCAACACAGCGGCATGAGCGAACCACCACAGCCCAGCCGTCCGCAACAGCAGCCACCAGCCAAGCCCACACGTGGCAATCAGCCACCCACTGCTGGCAACCGCCCAAATACCCCCTCGCAGCCACAACGTCCCGCTAGCGGCAGCCAGCCACCCCAGCGTTCGACCAGCAGCAGCAACCAGCCTGTGCGGCCCAGCAACCAACCCGTGCGCCCTGCCCCCCCCCCACCGAAGCCGCTGGCCGACCGCCCAATCTCGGCGGTGCCGAAAGGCAACCGCGCCGCCGATGTGCAAGATGAGGACGCGGAGTTGGAGGAGCCAACCCGCCACGCCCTCGGCTCGGCTGCCGACGACGAGCCAGAGGATGACAACCGCCCCCGCCCGCACCGCAGCCTCGGCGCAGAGGAGAACGCAGGCCGCCCGCTGGTCAGCAGCAGGCTGGCTAAGGACAAGCCGCCGCTTGACCCAGAGGACTTTCCGCTGGCGGAGATCGCCGCTGCCTTCCAGTTGGCAGTGATCGAGGTGCTGGTCGAGAAGACTGCCGCCGCTGCCGAACAATATGGTGCAAAGTGCGTGATCCTTGGTGGCGGCGTGGCAGCCAGCAAGCTGCTGCGTACCATGCTGGCCGACCGCCTCAGCATCCCATTGCTCTATCCGCCCCCAGCTCTCTGCACCGACAATGCAGCGATGATCGGTGCAGCGGCCTTCTACCGCTACTATCATCCGCAGGCTCCCGACCGCGACAAGGCCGACTCCTCCGACTGGGCGATGGACATTGAGCCGAACGCCCACTATCTGGGCAACGAAGAATGAGAACCCTGAGCAAACAATGGGCTGTGCATCAGCCGCTCCCTGCTGACGTGCGCGACGCACTGGCTTTGGCTGCCCGCGAGTGTGACCTGCCGCTCAACGACCTCTCCCTCCAACTGCTCTACAATCGCGGGGTGAGTGGCACCGCCGACGCTATTGCCTTCCTCAAGGCAGGCAACGCCAGCCTCAATGACCCCTACCGCTTTGAGCAAATGGATGTGGCCGTTGACCGCATCACCGTTGCGCTCGGTGCGGGCGAGAAGATCGCTATCTACGGCGACTATGACGCGGACGGCGTGACTGCCACCGCCCTGCTGGTCAAAGCCTTGCGCGGCATGGGGGCCGACGTGATCCCCTACATCCCTCATCGCACCAGCGAGGGCTATGGCATGAACCTGGGCGCGCTAGCGAAGTTGCAGGAAGAAGGCGTGCGGCTGGTGATCACTGTAGACTGCGGCATCAGCAATATAGATGAGGTGGCAGCAGCGATCCGTGACCATCAGATGGATGTAATCGTCACCGACCATCACCGCGCCCCCCGCAACCTGCCGCAGGCCAACGCCCTCATCTCTGCCCGCCGCCCCGACAACCAGTACCCCTACAAGGAACTGACTGGTGTGGGCGTGGCCTACCAGCTTGTGCGCGCCCTGATCCAGCGTGGTGTAACGCTGCACGAGAGCGTCAAGCCCCGCGACCTGCTCGAACTGGTCGCCATCGGCACGGTAGCCGACGTAGCCCCGTTGGATGGGGACAATCGCATCCTGGTCAGCAACGGGCTGCGGGCAATGCGTGGCACCCGCAGCGAGGGGCTACGGGCGATCTATGCAGCGGCCCGGCTCAAGACAGAGAGCCTCACCACCGAGAGCATCGGCTTCGCCATTGCCCCACGCATCAACGCCGCCGGTCGGCTCGACTCGGCCTGGGATGCTTACAACCTGTTGATGAGCGAGGATGCGATCCAGGCGGGAATGCTTGCCAGCCAGCTTGAGGCGAAGAACCAGGCACGCCAAGCACTAACCAGCGAGATCGTAGAGCAGGCCACCGCCAGCGCACTCGTTCTCGACGACGACGCGCCGATCATCGTCGTGCATGGTGTGGGCTGGAACGCTGGGATCGTGGGGCTGGCCGCCGGTCGCCTGAAGGAGATGTTCAACCGCCCGGTGATCGTGATCGAAGAAGGCGAGGGGATGAGCAAGGGCAGCGCGCGAAGCATCAAGGGCTTCAATGTCACCGACGCGCTAACCGCAGTGAGTGACCTACTCTCTCGCTATGGCGGCCATAGCATGGCGGCAGGGTTCAGCGTGCCGACCGCCAACCTGCCAGAGTTTAAGCGGCGGCTGCACGAACACGCCGCCAGCCTGCTAACCGCCGCCGACCTGCTACCCCGCCTGGAGGTTGATGCCGAGTTGACGATCAACAAGCTGCATCTCGGCCTCTGCGAACAGCTTGAGCTACTCGCCCCTTGGGGTACCGGCAACCCTGCCCCAATCTTCGTCAGTCGCAGCCTACGGGTGAAGGAGGTTTGGCCGGTCGGCAACGGCAAGCACCTCAAGCTCAACCTCTATGACCGCGAACGGCACCAGAGCATTCGGGCGATCTACTGGCGGTCAGGCGACCTCCTGGCTCAGATGCGCCAGCAGCCGATGGTAGATGTAGTTTACGCCGTTCACCTCAACGAGTGGAACGGCAGCCGCAATGTGGAGCTTGACATCAAGGACTTGCATATAGTCTAATAAGGGTGGAAAGCTAACATTAACAATAGGAGGATACCCAGGTGGCCGCACCCGATTGCATCTTCTGCCAGATCATAGCAGGCAAGCTGCCTGCAAAGGTCGTCTACGAGGACGACCACACACTCGCTTTCCTTGACATCAATCCCCTCAGTCGGGGTCACACCCTCGTAGTGCCAAAGGCGCACTCCACCGACATCTTTGACACGGAGGATGCGACCCTGGGTGCGCTAGCTGTCTCGACCAAGAAGGTGGCTGCCGTCGTGCGCCAGGCAATGAATGCCCCTGCCGTCAACCTGCTCAACGCTAACGGCTCGATGGCTGGGCAGACCGTCTTCCACCTGCATCTGCACATAGTCCCCCGCTACCAGGGTGATGGGCTACGTGCCGTGGGGATGCACGCCACCGGAGCTAGCAAGTACACGGAAACGAACGCAGAAGGGGTGCAACAGGCGATCCAGACGGCATTTGGTAGTGTAAAGTAATAAAACCAGTGCCTACTACGTTGTATGTATGAGCCACGCGCCGCGCCAGCGCATGGGCCACCTTGCTAGCCGAAGCCACCCCGCTAGAGGAGCGCAA
>Ga0123337_10001117_pt1 | contig 36610 bp, 24 predicted proteins | sample frozenSSSSmetaG_FD_89792 | JGI IMG/M metagenome (GOLD analysis project Ga0123337, IMG submission 89792) | Glacier valley bacterial and archeal communities from Borup Fiord, Nunavut, Canada, to study Microbial Dark Matter (Phase II) -... | ecosystem: Environmental > Aquatic > Freshwater > Ice >...
AGGCCAGGGGGCGCCATGGTGCGCTCGGGAGTGACAGCATGCGCTTCAGCGCGCAGGGCCCCCCCCCCTCGCCCCCTCCCCCCCCCCCCCCCTTCTTTTCTATAAAAAAGATGCACCAAGATCAATCCTCGCGCAGTATTAAAAAGCACAAATAACCTCACGACAGCAGCTCCGCCTCCATGCATGCAAATAGCCAAAATTTTTTACATCGACATCCCATATCCAAAAACGCCCATACTCATCAGATTTTGCCATCCTCCCCCCCCCTCTCTCCCCCACCCACAGATCCTCTTCTTTCCCTCCCCTCCGAACTTCCAACTACAACTGGCTCGACAGCAATGCCTCCGTAGCTACATCGCAAATTAGCAATCCCATCTTAACTTAACCTAACGCCTCCCAACGACCGGACGGATAACATACCAGAATTGATATACGCCCTCTTCCCATCCAGCGGCACCCCGAACCTCCGCTCCAGCTCCGCCTTGACGCTCTTCTTGCTCACGCTCATCAGGTCGCTCGTCGCCAGCACCTCCCTGATCTCCGCCAGGATCGCATCGTCGCTCGGCAGCGCCGGCAGGTCCCGCATCTCCACCTCCCCGAACGTGCTGCCGGGCCTCATCTCCGTGGGCGCGAGGCTGGCCCGCGACTGCCCGGGGCCGCCCGCGCTGAACGGGTTCGCGCCGAAGCCCGTCATCGTGCTCATCGGCCGGCTGGGCGGCATGCCCCCGAACTCCGATGGGGCGGTGGCGTAGGGGTGGTACGACTTCGTCGCGTAGCTGTACCCCGAGACCTCGGAGCGGTCGTCCTTGAAGGTCTGCGCGTCCCACAGCTCCGCCTGGTACTCCTCCCACTTCTTCTTCGGGATGCTGGCCGGGTCGAACTTGCCCTCGTCCGTGATCACGACCTTGCGGCCCTTCTCGCCGGTGACCACGCGCGTGTTTCCCCACGAGAAGTCGTCCATGTGCCAGAAGGAGTAGAGCGGGAGGGCCAGGGAGAACACCGGGATGGCGACGATGTACAGGATCATCCATCCGATCATCTCCCACTTGCGGCGCAGCATGAAGATGATGGCCTGCAGACCGTAGATGGCGCCGAGCAGGATGAAGGCCGTGATGGGGATGGTGTTCGGGTTGCTGACGCACATATAGATCAGATAGACGATGTAGGCCACGGTGACGGGCTGCACGAGCGTGGAGAGCAGGTCGATGAAGACCACGAAGCGCATGGAGAAGCAGCAGAAACCACAGAGCTCGTTCATCGGCGCCAGCTCGAGGAGGTTGTGCACGGTGGAGTTGATCCAGCGACGGCGCTGCGAGAGGAAGATCTTCCAGTCGTCGGGGGCGACGGTCCAGGCGTGCGCGTCGAAGATGTACTTGGTCTTGTACTTTGAGTGGTACTTGATGAGGAGTGTCGTGAGGTAGCGATCTTCGCCGAGGTGGAGCAGGTTCTTCATGTGCAGCGTGTCGACGCGGATGTTGGAGTAGGCCTCGATGACTTCGCGACTGACGAAGAGCGGCTTGCCGCTGTCGGCGGCCCGGATGCGATACATGGTGAAACAACCGGGCAAACAGGTAACGCTACCAAACAGACTCTCGAAGGCCTTGGACAGGTTGTGAGAGATGTAGTATTCGTAGACCTGAATCATGGTGATGAAGGAAGATTTTGAATTCGCCAGAGCAGTCTCACCACACACGCCGATGAGCCTAGTATCGTCGAGGAAGGCGGAAACCATGCGGCTGGCAGAGTCAGGTGCGACAACGGTATCGGCATCGATTTGTAGCATAAATTCGTAAAATGTCGGATTGACGCCGATGATGTTCCGGATCTGATGGTACATTTCAAGCTCGAGGGGACTCATTGGAGCATTGTAATGTACCCGGTTGAGGAAACGCATCATGACCATCTGAGAATCACGCTTGCCTCTGTTTCCTGGTCTGGACACCTCGGAAGGCTTGCCGATCTTCACGATGACCAAGAACGGAACAATGTGTCCCTGGACTTCATATAATCCAGAATAAACCTTGCCCATATTGTGTTGTTTGGCACCCTCACCCAGAGATTCGAAGCTCAGTGGTTCGGGATCGACAGTCTCACTCACGCCGAGGATGTCAAGCACAATGCGTGGGGTAGGCTTGTCGTTGCCTTGACCAATAATCATACCGTCGCAGATAATAACCAACAATTTGCGCTTGTCATCATACTTCATCCGTGCAGCAGAGTCAATAGCACGTCTGAGCGACTCTTCATCTTCGGTATAAGCAGGAACCTGGCAGATGATAAACTTGTCCAGATTCTCCGGGATATTCTTGGTTCCAAATTGCAAGGCAGCAAAGAACTTGAAGACGATGACACTGCAGAGAATAATCGATATGACAAGGACGAAATATTTGGCAAACTGGCACTGAGTAGAGTTTCGCGTATCGACGTCGCCAGCATAGAATAAGTTGTCCAGGCACAACTGCATACGAGCTCGCATGCCTGAATCGATGTTCAGAATTTCCCATTCTTTCGTGACGTCGGTGCCGGCCCCGTTTTGGAAGAGATCAACCACAAGTTGATCCATGAAGTCAGGGTCGGGATTATTGGTAAGTGTCTCGCCTGCTGGCGCTCGCGGGGTGCGTCCTCCTTTCATATAGGTTGTAAAATCGTAGATACGGCCATTCAATATTGCGATAGATTGCTGCTTGTCGTTTGCCAAAGTTTTGATATATTCTGGTGAATATCCAACATTTCCTTTCTTGAAGTCTTTGCGAAGCTTCATAATTTGTTGATAGTACCAATCGGGTCGTGAGTCGTTAGTAAAAGCTCTGAAGTCATGGTAGCCAGCATTGGCATCGTTAACACCGATCAAAACCGCTGAACCCGTAATGTTGGTGGAACTGTAATCAAGCGGAATGGATGGATCAACGGTTCCATCTTTTCCTTCGCATAGTGCAGAAACCTGAACAGGAAACAAGGCAGTAGCATCCTTTCCAGCATAGTTCAAAATGGACTTCTGGGAAACGATGCTGGGGTAATGCTTAGGAGCATAGGACCCTAGATCAAAGACCTGTCCCCTGATAGCAACATACGCTCCAGCACTGCCCGTCTTTCCATCATATGACGAAAGTTCGGATGCACTGTAGACATGCTGTGTCGGACAAATGAGCATGGGGAAAATTACAATGAAAAAGATGACGAAACCACAACTGAACCAGATCATCAAGTTGATGGCAAGTTTTTCTCGCCATGCCATACGGACGTCTTTGCGAGGCATACCGCCCATCCATCGGATCAGGAAATCGGGGACGGGCCACGTTAGGAGATAGACCAAGAAGACCCAACGGTTTCGACTGCCGCTTGTCTTGACTTCTTCGACTTCGATCATCTGTTTCTCGTTGCCTTTCTCCGCCATTTGCTCTCGAGTATCCATATCGCGGAACATGTCACCTTTTCCAAAAGCAGATACTCCAGCATCCGATCTCGCATCAGACGCACCACCGAAGTAGCCACCTGGCGATCCAGTTCGTCCGGGAATGAGGAGCCGTTCCCTCGAGCCTCCATATCCTCCGTGGATATCGCCCGGCGTTAGTCCCTCTCCACCATCTTCAGATGCCATTGGATAGCGGCCACCCAAACCTTCGCCGAGGTTCGCTATACTGAACCAGCACCTCTCACTGAGGAAGATGCCAGTACTACCAATTGTCGCCTCGTTTGCTGGCCATCTCTTGGCGTCGACGACCATTTCGACCTTTTCACGCTCGCTACCGACGAGAATTTGTTCAGATTCTGCAAGGCCCATGAACTCCCCAAAAGGTAGGAACAAACTGAAGTCCGCATTCCGTAGCCTCTGACTGATCTCGGCAATTCCAAATGTCTGAATTTGAGTCCTGACACATTTGCTATCGAACTGGTTCGCAATGCGTCGATCATTCGGTTTCAGACAGAATACGAAATAGGAGTTGGTGTTGGGGGCAGAGAGGGATTTCGTGACGTTATCGATGGATGTGAGGAACTGCGCCGCAGCGCCTTGCTGTACATCACGTCCAGATTTGCTCTTCATACTTCGTGCACCACTCTCGCTCGCATCATCTAGATCCTCGACCTTTTCGTCTCCGAATTTCATACTGAGCTTTGGTGTCCGCCCCTTCCGCATGACGCTTGGCTTTCGCATTGGCTTTGAGCTGACCTGTGCTTGCATAATGGTCGTCTTTTCGCGCGGATGGACGACTGTTTGCAGAGCTTCTTGACCAAATAATTGGCCAACAAAATCGCTCTTCGTAGAACTGATGAGATTCATCAGGTCACCCGAGATAATCTCGCCATTATCTTCAATGAGCCCTGCCACGGGATATTCAACCTCGCCAGCAAAATGTTTCACGGTGAAGGATGCGGCCGTATTGGAACTTGCAAAGTTGCTGCCAGGTAGCTTTGCCGTGGCGCTGCCGACTGAGATTGCAGGATTTTTCCCTTCGAATCGCTTCCTTAGACTTTCTAAAAGCTGTAGATCTGTTCTGTTCTTCCGTGTTTGATCGTCGAGGATGCTTAGAAGACCATTGCCGTGCTTTAGAAGACCAGTGACCGCATCGGAGTTATCAAAGTAGCTTGTTGCGGCAACATTGACCTCCTCATTCTCCAGAAGTTCAGCCTTTCTTTCGAAGAAATTTTGCAGCGTAAAGTTATACAGAGACTCCGAAGCAGCATTGTTCAGGAGCTGATCCAAGTGAGAATTCGTTGACGATTGCTGAGAAAAGCCTGGGAAATCCACAATGGAGATGGTATTGACCACTGTCTCCTCAACGGCGCAAAGGCGCTGATTGATGGACTCGATAATGAACGCAACCAGGAGAGAATACAGCGTGCGGGCCAGTTCGTCGGCATTCTCTCTAGCACCCTTAGGATCCAACATTATTGTAACTCGTTCTTTTTGCAACATCTTGGTCCTATAACCGAACGTGCTCTGGAGGTCCTGTGCACCGACCTGAAGGAAGGCGGCAATTATGGCAAGGGTATCCTTATTCTTCACGACAGTGATGGTCTGGCCACCCTCGTGAGAATATCCTCCGCTCTCGTCGCCTGTGGGCGTAGTGTCATCGGCAGTCTCGAATTCCAGCTGTCCAATATGCAAGATTGCCGCCAGCACTTGGCAGATTTCAGCTATGGCGCTTCGAGGGAACTCGAGCTTCCGAAGCGCGGTCTTGAAAAGCTGGAAGCCCTCAGCATCGTTGATGCCAACCTTCAGTTGAGTTGGATGACCAAGATATCTCCACCTTTTCTCCACATTATGGTGAGCGGCGTCAGCAAGGCCATGGCTAGAGTCCAGGCCTAAATGTGTTTTCTCGGCGGCACTGGTTCCAGCCAAAAGATAGTACAAGATATGGAAGTTTCGCTCTCCCGTCGGCACAGAAGAAACTCTGGTCCTCTCCAGTCTGTGGTCCAAGAGCTTTCCTCCGATCAAGCATGGATTCGTGGCATCCGCCGTCTCGTATTGAAGTTCGAAGAACAGGCCTGCCTTGGAGGCAGTCGGGGTCGTGGCAGTTTTTGTGGTCGTGAGGGTATCGAAGACGTATGCGGCCAACGAAAGCTTCTGAGAAAGGGGTGATGCAGACTTTGCGAGTATTGCAGAAAGCAAATGGGATCTAATGGTCGTTTTACCCGAACCAGACTCTCCTCTGTCCAAATTAGCATTCCTTGATAGCAAGGAAGTTCAAGTAGCCTTACAAAAATACAACGGCTTGGTTCTCCGAGCGTGCTCCGAGCCTCAGATAGGCCCTCTCTGCCATATCCTCGGCGCCTGCCATGGCACTCCCCTCCTTTGCGCCATTTGGCCCCTTGGTCGAGTTCGTGTAGGTGTTGAGACACACCAACGCGTGTGAAGACAGTTGAGCAGTGGGCAAGGAGACGTGGAAGCGGCTTGCGAGATGTGCTGTGAGATGCGTATCGGACTGGAGATGAGCAGGCAACGAAGGAAGTGAAGACTGGGAGTGGGCACCTCCGCCCTGGATATTCAAGGACATGCTGGGCGAGGATTTGGGACAGTGCCCCGAGATCGTCGGCGGGCCCTTCGTGGGCTCCTATATTGGGTTCGGAGAGAGCAAAGATTGCAGGTGTCCAAGATGTTCGTGTTCCCGTAAATCAGGTGGTGGAGATGCTGGCTAATGTTTGTTTTGGGGCAGTTCCATGCGGCTTGAGGCGGAAGAGAAGTGTAGAGGGCTGGGAGAATCCTGGATTCAACGAGCGACAGCGAAAGTAAACAAAAAGCGAGCGTGTGTTTACCAGAAGCAGATGGTAACTAAGGGCGAGGACAACAGCAATACAGCGCAAAATTGGCGACGGTTACAAGAGAATGAGGCAAGACATTTTCAGAAGCCAAAAATTGAAGTTGGATGTATGTATGTATGGATGGATCTCTGCGAAGTTCTGAGGAGATGGAGTTGGGCGGCTGGACAGGGGTGTGAGCTTGGTTGTTTATGCAGGCTGCACAAAACACGAAAAGGGCGGAAAGCGAGGAAAGCGAGCAAAGTCTACTACTTATGACATAGGTACCTTGTCGTAGTTTGTTGTACCTCTCCCGTACCTAGCAATACAGGCACAGGTACCTCGGAAGACGTCACAGTCAGTCTCGACCATCACTCTCTATTCTATTTTGGGAGTGCAGATATGGATAATGGTATACTATGTATGTACCTATTGTATCGTGTACTTCGTACGGGGTGTGGTCTACTCCGGTATATAGGGGAGAAGGGATGTACATATACCTACCTATAGAGAGGGGGAGAGAGGAGAGGAGAGGAGGCACAGCCAGCCATAAGGACAGGGAGAGGAAGGAATGTCACGCTCTCACTCCTGTCGCCACATGCATTCCTTTGATTATGAATATGTCTATGTCTATATGTCTATATCTATATGTCTATATCTATATGTCTATATGTCTGTATTTTTGTTTACAGAGAAAAGCTGCTCCGTACTTCGCTTGTATTTCTCCTCTTCCTCTTCCTCCTTTCTCCTTCTCGTTTTCTTCTCCACCTCATCCTTCTCCTTTTCCTCTTCCTCCTTCTCGTTTTCTCCTCCTCCTCCTCCTCCTCCTCCTCCTCCCCCCCCTTCGAAGTCATTCGTTCGTATGCTGTGACCCGCCCAACACCTTCATAGGTATGTAATCGTCGCTGGATCTGGTGTGTTCCCCACCAAATCGGCCTTCGGCGGGCTTAGCCATGAGGCGCTGTTGCTAAGAATAGCCCGAGTCCACACCCCTTCAACCCCTGCGTCCGGTTTGGCACGCTGCTTCAGAAAAACCCAAAGACATAAAAACATAAGAACACCACCACTGGCGTGCTCAACAGTCAGAGAATGCAAAGAGCCAAGAGCGAAGAACGAAGAACGAAGAATGGCGCTTCCCACTAAAGCAGCGTGTCGCCTCCCCGTATCCAACTGCATCTTCTGAGAATTTGCAAGGAAGCTTGTCCTGCTGCTTCAATGCCTACCTCCTATCATCTTGCTTAGTGGATGCGAATAAATCAACTTGTGTGAACATCCTGTGGTCTAGGCTTCCTATATAGGCCTATATACCGCGCAACAGGTGACACGGTACATGCGGACAGATGAAGATTTATGCGTGATGCTGATGTGAAGATGCATGAAGATGTATGAATGTACATATGACGATGAGGATGGGGCATGTCGTCTGAATTTTCCATGTCAGGGATACGGCGACACTCTTGTGGCCCCTATGGTTGTATGGTTGTATGGTTGTATGGTTGTATTCGCCCGTATGTATATCTGCAGGAAGGTACTTATAGAGTACATAGAGGAGGTACATGGTACGGTATCTGTCTCTAACGCCAAAAATGCCAAACAAATGCCAAACACAAATCTGGGCACAACACGAAGGTAAACGAAGGTAAACGAAAGTAAACAGCATAGGTATGTACATATGTACATCCTACTGTAAAGGGTAACCCTCCTTGGAATTGCCATTTGTGCACGCGGAAACTCCCACAAGGGTGCCTCTGTAGAACCTCACTCGCTCACATACATTGTACATACATACCTACATTATTATTCTCTGTTCTCTTCATTGCCATACCACTGTATCTGTGTATGCTTGTTGCTATCTAACGTTGCTTCATGCTTTCTTTGCCTATACTTCTGCTCTAGATATTTTTAATCTACTCTACTCTACGACTCTCGTTCCACTCTCTCGCTCTCTCTCGCTCTCTCTCTCTCTCGCTCGCTATACTCAACAACATTTCTCCTCGTTGCTTCCTCGGCGAACTCCCGCCAGCAGGCCAACACGAGGACCCCCTACGATCCTTCCACAACCACATTCGCCTTTTCGGGACAGCTCTTCGCTGAGCTTCGTTTGCCGGCACTTGCTTCATCTATGAGCTCCCAGCAGCAATAAGGAGAAATTAGGATTTGCTTCGACCTTGACCCGCACCCACGTCGGGAAACAGGGCCCTGAGCCTGTTGGCACATACGCCCCTCGTTCTGTCTAGAGTCCACGTCCAGAATGGCGAACAATAATCGAATGTCGATGATGTCGACGGGCTCCTTCATGGGCGCCCCTCGAAATGCCAATGCAACGGGCCAGCAGTCTTCACAGGTCTCCACGACGACCTTGCTCAACGCTATCCATAATATCTATACGTCTTCTCAGCCATACCAACTCGACGCAAGCACAAGCTTGGTCGTAAATACCTGGCTGACTGCGACCCAACTTGATCATGACGGCAGGGTGGGCGGAGTTGTCGATGCGGCACTTGCGGCGAGAGCATGGGAGCATGCCAGACGACGTGCTGAGGATGGCTGCATTATGCTCGGGCACGTATTTTGGACGACGGATGCCAATGACTATTGCTGACGCATTTCCAGTTCTCTACACGAATCTACGCCCTCGGTTCTTATTCCATTCCTCTCGACTCTGCCACTTACGATACCTTCTTCCTTATATACGGCCTTAAATGTACTTCGACCATTTATCCACAGCGTCTCCCCACAAAACAACTCAACACCGCGCCAGTCGGCAATCGGCGTCACACTGACACTCACTTTAGAAGGAAATCTCACAGCTGCTTCCCTGGCGCTTTCACAAGGTGGCATTGACACGTCAAAGGGTCTCCTAAATGTCCCGGCCGAACCAGGCTATCGAGCCTTCGATGTTTTCTATTATCTTCTCACTTCAGCGTCGACGGCGGCCGAACGGGAGTTCCTTGGCCTCAAACATGCTTCAACGTATAGCCTTCTGGCGAGGTCTGGCACATATGACCCACCTTCATATTTACCTACGGCCGACGATTCTGCCGCAGCAGAGGACTTCAGGGCCTCATTAAAGGACATTGGCATCAAGGGTTCCGCGCATAGGAACCTGATTTCGATGCTGATTGGGATCTTGAAACTCGGCGACACGTTAAGTTTCAACTTGGATTCGGATGCCCTGGAGGACGTATGCGAGGATATTGGTGGACTACTGGGTCTCGAGCCAGAGATCCTGGTTCGGAAATGCACTACCCAAGAGCGTGAGACTCTGATCGGCGGTCTCTATGAGGCCGTTGTCGATTGGGTCATCTCAAAGGCGAACGAGGCCATTGCTGGAGAGATGCTCAGCATCAAGAACGCGGACAATTCCAGTGATGGCGCCAGAACGCCGAATACGGATGAAGACGTAGATACAGTTTGCATCTCTGTTTTGGAAGTGCCTGGGCCGGTTTTAGGCAAGGCAGCTGCTATGCGTGGTGTCTTCGATGACACCCAGGGCATCAATGCTGAGATGAAGGAGGATGGTGTCGATGTGATTCCAGCTGGATTGTCCGTTCTACGAGAGATGGAAAACGCAGTGGCTGAGGTCGGCCCAGATCTAGGTATCATGACTGGCCCGGCCGGACGAGAAAGAGAGCACGAACGGGACCGTCGAGAGGCAGTTCTCGAAAAGATTGGAAGAGAAGGCGAAGAAGATGGATTTTTAAAGACCATCCTCTTCCCCGTCGAGGGTGAAGGCGTCAATCTCGGACGGACTGGCCGCATCGATTTGCCTGCCGTCCTTGGAAGCAGCCGAGTTTGGTACCATCTCTCCATTCACCCGACTGATGATTCGCCAGCGAGTCTTGTAGCTCTTCCGTCCACGACGTCCGCCTGGTCAGCAGGCACGGTTTCACGCCAACTACGATCATGGCGATTACCTGAGTGGGCCAACCGCAGAAATAGAAATCTTGATTTCACAGCTGACTTCGACCATGACGAGTTTCACCAGCGTTATGCATCGCTTGGCTGCAAGGATGGCAAGGATGGCATTGAAAGCTGGGTTCTAGAACGCGGATGGTCAAATGGAGAAGTCATTATCGGCAAAGAGCGGGTTTGGATGAGGGAAAGCTCCTGGTGGGAAGCTGAGGGAATGCTCGACCTCAAGCCATCACAGGCAGGCAACTACGGAATGCTTGGTGACTTACTTGGTGCGGGTGGTTTGGAATCTGGTTACAGCGCTGGTAATCCTAATGCCAGTGGATTCTTCAATCCTCCGAGTGAATTGCACCATCAAGATAGTCGCGAAGGCTTCCTACCACAAGAAAATCAAGGTCGGGCTAAAAGCCTCTTCGGTGCTCAATCAAAAGCGCCAACCCGAGCCATCAGTGGAGGCGACTACGGCCTTGGCTTCAAAGGAGATGATAAGCAAGGGCAGATATACTACAACAACGAGATGGGCGAATTTGTTGACAATCTTGACCCTGAAATTGCCCAACCTAACGCAATCATCACATCTCCAACCACCTTTGCACGCCGCGTTTGGGTAGCAGTCGTTTGGGGCATGACTTTCTTGATTCCTTCTTTTGTGCTCAGGTATGTCGGCCGGATGAAGAGACCTGATGTTCGCATGGCTTGGCGCGAGAAACTGGTTCTATGCCTTCTCATATTATTGATCAACGGAATCGTCGTCTTCTACATTGTCGAGTTTGGCAGGTTACTTTGCCCCAATTTTGACAAGGTATGGAATGCGGCAAACGTTGCTACTCACCAAGGCGACAATGACTTTTGGGTCAGCATCCACGGCAAGGTATACGATATATCCAAATTCTGGAAACTAGACCATGGAACTACTACCAGGCCGGTGCTCAATGACTACATGGATCCACTCCGCGGCCTTAATCTGGACATGTACTTCCCGCCTCCATTGACATACGCTTGTCCTGGGCTGGTCACGGATACTTCAATCTCGGTACAAAGTAATGATTCTACAACGATAGAGTATGCAGATGCCCTGCACTACTCTGGACCATACCTTCAATCAGACCCGACATCTGAAATGTACGACATTGCGTGGTTCGGCAAGAAATTTCTACCTCGCATGAAGGAGTATTACAAAGGAAATCTTACTGTCGACACAGCCTTTGTGAAGGCGGATGGTGCGGATAATAATCATTATTGGTTTATTCTGCACAATAAGGTGTATGATCTGAACAACTACTTCTACACTGCGGACAGAATGAATAATATAGCAACTTACGAGTACATTGACGACACAATTGCGACGTTGGTCAAGACAAACCCAGGACAGGACCTCACTGAAAAATGGGATGCCATGTACAACACGGCAACCAGCGATCAAAAAAGCGTCATAAAAAACAACTTGAACTGCCTTGACAATACATTTTATGTTGCAGTACCAGACTTTCGAAAGTCTGCCCGCTGCCAGGTCAACAATTATATTCTTCTGGCCTTTACAATCATCTTTTGCGCCGTCATTCTCGTCAAGTTCTTGGCCGCTTTGCAGTTTGGCTCAAAGCGCCGGCCAGCAGCTCAGGACAAGTTTGTCATCTGTCAAGTTCCAGCCTATACCGAAGGCGAGGAGTCGCTGCGGAAAGCTCTGGACTCGCTCACTGCGCTCCAATATGATAACAAGAGGAAGCTTATCTGCGTTATTTGTGATGGCATGATCGTCGGAGGTGGTAACGATAGGCCAACACCGAAGATTGTTCTGGACATTCTAGGCGTCGATCCGAAGATTGATCCTCCTGCCTTGCCTTTCCATTCCGTTGGCCAAAGCAGTGAGCAGCTCAACTACGGTAAAGTCTACTCCGGACTCTACGAGTTCGAAGGAAATGTCGTCCCATATATGGTTGTTGTCAAGGTCGGTAAAGAGTCCGAACAGACGATGTCGAAACCCGGCAACCGCGGAAAGCGTGACTCTCAGATCCTGCTCATGAGCTTCCTCAACCGCGTCCATCACAGATCCCCTATGAATCCACTCGAGTTGGAGATGTTCCACCAGATCAACAACATCATCGGAGTGGATCCTGAGCTTTACGAGTACATGTTGATGGTCGATGCCGACACCAGCGTGCGGGAAGATTCGCTCAACCGACTTGTAGCTGCTTGCGCCAACGACGCCAAGATTGCCGGTGTCTGCGGAGAGACGAGTCTCGAGAACGAGGAAAAGTCTTGGTGGACGATGATCCAGGTTTACGAATACTTCATCTCTCATCATCTATCCAAAGCCTTTGAATCTCTGTTCGGCAGCGTCACTTGCTTGCCCGGATGGTGAGTGCTCCCTAGTCTCTTCGAAAATCTTATGACTAACTTATCCAGTTTTACCATGTACCGTCTCCGAACAGCCGACAAGGGCAAACCCCTCCTCGTCTCCGACGCCGTCATCAAAGAGTACGCTGACTGCGAAGTTGACACCCTGCACAAGAAGAACCTCCTCGCCCTCGGCGAAGATCGTTTCCTGACAACCCTCATGACCAAGCACTTTCCCTACATGTCCTACAAATTTATCCCCGACGCCTACGCTAGCACCGCTGCGCCAGAGACGTGGAGCGTCCTCCTGTCGCAACGTCGTCGATGGATCAACTCTACGATCCACAACCTGGCGGAATTAGTCCGGCTGAAGGAGATGTGCGGCTTCTGCTGCTTCAGCATGCGCTTCGTCGTCTTCATCGATCTCTTCGGAACCGTCATCCTGCCCGCCACCTGCGTCTATCTCGTCTACATCATTGTCATGGCCGCACTCGGACAGAGTCAGTTCCCTTTGATCTCCATCATCATGATCGCCGCCGTTTACGGTCTCCAAGCCGTAATATTCATCCTAAAAAGGCAATGGCAGCACGTCGGCTGGATGATCATCTACATCCTCGCCTTCCCTATCTACTCCTTCATCCTGCCCGTATACTCTTTCTGGAACCAAGACAACTTCACCTGGGGTAACACGCGCATCGTGATCGGCGAGAAGGGCGCCAAGCAGGTAATCGCCATCGAGGACGAGGGCTTCGACCCGCGCAGCATCCCGCTGCAGCGCTGGGACGACTACGCGGCGGCCAACAATTTGCCGGGGCGCCGCGGCACGGGGCTGGAGAAGCTCCACGATAATCCGTATGATGACGCGTATGAGATGGATGATATGAAGTCGATCTACTCGTCCATCAAGCCTGCGTCGACCATCCACACGGGCTTCGGCAACAGAACGCAGTCGTACATGCCCCCGCCCATGCCGTCGCCGCTACAGTATGGCAATGCGAACGCGAGACAGTCCGTCTTCTCCACGAACCCGTACGCCGAGCACCTCGCCCAGTCGAGACACCAGTCCATGATGTCGCTCGGCGGCGGGCTCCCGGACGCGCGCGCCTCGACGCCATACCTCGACCAGCCGCAGTCGGGTCGGCGCAGCTCGGCGATGCACCCGGGCTCGTCGGAGAACCTGATGTCGTCGAACCGCAACACGATGGGCTATGGCGGCGGCAGCCGGCCGGCGCTGGGCGCCGACGCGGGCTTCGGGGCGTCGCAGAACTTCGACTTTGCGAACGCCGCCAAGGGGCCCAGCGATGAGATGATCGTGGAGGCGATCAGGGCGTGTCTCGCGGATGTGGACCTGGACACGGTGACGAAGAAGCAGGTCAGGGCGCTGGTGGAGCTGAGGCTGCAGGGGGAGGTGGTGGGGGAGCGGAGGACGTTCCTGGATCGGGCGATCGATGGGGAGTTGGCTAGTATGTAGGGGGATGGGTTGCATCGACCGGCGAGGGAAGGGGGTAGTGATAGCATTTTTGGATTTTGGGGAATTCCGGGAGAGGGGGGTTTATTTTTTGCATGGATGTTTTTGTAATTTGTGTTGCGAGAGAGATAGATGTCTGTGGGGGAAAGGTGGGGGGGAAAGGGGGGGGGGTTTGGATTTGTTGTATGTAATCTTAGATCTGAGCAATGGCGTCTAGCGGATATATGAACAGCTAGCTAGCTGATGCGGAATCAAGCAAGGCGAAGTAAAGCAAAGTAAAGCCAGTTTTTTGTAATCGGATCTGTCCATGGACTGACTGCTTGGGTGTTGTGATGAGGGGAGGTAATGGCTGTGAATGGAGAGGAGAGGGTGTGAATGGAGTCTTGTGGTGGGGAGGCAGTGTTCAGGGGGGGGGGGGGGGGGGGGGGAGGGGGGGGGTGGGTGGGGTTGGGGGGGGGGGGGGTGGGGGGGGGGGGGGGGGGGGGGGGGGGTTTGAATGGAGGGGTTAGTGGCATGAGGTCTCTGTTCTGTGTGTGGACAAGGAAGGCAGGACATTTTCGATAAAGAGAGCGAACTCCTGCCAGCCGTGGGGTCAGAACAACATAAAAGCCGGCAAGTAGGCAGGCCTGAATTGTAGATTTCCTTGGGCACCGGAAGCGCCGTGTTACTACTCTGGTCTGGTAGGGATCCCGGGGACGGGCTGCTCGTACGTGCGCGCTGTTAGAGGCTCAGAGACTCGTCGTCGTGGGTGTTGTTGTTGTTGTTGTTCTCGTTGGCTGTGTTCTCGCTCTCGTCGTGCGGGCTGTTGCTGTTGCTGTTGCTGTTGCTGTTCGTGTCGGGTGTGAGATTGCTGACTCCCTCGACGTGGAGACGGAAGAAATGAGGTGAGGAAGTGATGGGAGGGCTGAGTTTGCTAGGTGGGAATGAGGAGTTCGGTGATTCATACATTGGTCATAAGATTTGTTTTGCACAGTTCCGTACGAGGAGAAGGGAAGAAAGAGGGGTGGGGGTGTGCAGTGTGCAGTATTTAAGGATTTCTATGCATCCTCCACGAGGATTTCCAACACAGATCTGACACACCACAGCACGCCCCTGAATCCTGAGACTCCCGTCCTCCAACCCGAAGCAGAGGCCCTCCTGCCGGCTACTCGCAGACTTCAATAATACTTCGAACACGTTTCACATGCAAGGGATGAGAGCTAGGTGAGCCAGAACTTCGCCGCGCTCCAAGTACGCGGCGCAGGGGCACGGCGTGGGCTGGCTGCTGGCTTCTGGAAAAGGAATGAATGCCCTTCGTGCCCTCGCACTGCAAGCATGGACTGAGTCGGCCAGCAGAATACCAGAGATCTGCGTCTCGCCACATATGCTAGCTAGCGAATGTGTTGGTTTGCTGATCGAGGTGATTGTGCCTGCACAATGGGTTTTTGATGATTGCATCCCCGTTGTAATCTTATTTACCGTCAGCGTGTTCGAGGGTGTGGAAGATCTTAAAGTGATCTGCAAGGACATGCTTGGGTGTGAATCTGAGTGGAGACCTCAGAAGTACTTTCTGAGCTGTCTGTTGGTGCAGTTCTAGTATTGTGCCTTTGTTCACGTCCAACAGCTCTGCCTGTGTTGTCTCCTTGTGGGTGTGTTTGTCATGTTGATATTCTGTTCTGATTAAAAAACAGCGGTATATAGCTCTACAAGCTCGATGCTGCAATATGGCAGAAAAGGATGCACTTCTCCTTCCGGCCAATGCCTGCTAGATGATGTCTTTCATAATGGGCCATATACATCTCTTGAAATGATGGACTACAAGATAAGAAAGGCATGGAGCGGACGACGCCGCCGAGTGTCTCCGACGTCCTGCGACGTGTGGACAAATGTAAGAGACCACCGTGGCAAATGTCCTGTTGTTGTTGTTGTTGCTGTTACGGCGTTACCGTTCCTGCTGCTATTCCCGTTCTTGTTGTTACCGTTCTGTCAAATATGAGACTCCTGCGGCAGTGAGAAAGAGGGAGAAACGAGTGGGAAAAAATCAGCTCAGGTTGAGGATTTCGAGTAGTTCATATCGACACCGTCGATCTTGGAGCTTCTGGTTAGCGACTATACATTCGATCCCTAGCTCATACTTTTCCATTTGTTCGCCGTTCTTGAGGAGGAGCGAGGCAGGGCAGGGCAGGGCAGTATCTATATCCCGTCATCACCCATCATTTCCAGCGCAGATCCTCGGGCACAGCCTGCCTGCGACTGTGCAGCAGTCTCAGGAAGCCCCCGCGCCCTACAGCAGAGATGGCTCCGGATCGCAAAACCCGAGTATACTCCGAATAAGCATATCTGAATTCACGAAGGGATTATTAAGCTGTGATGGAGGAGCGAGTGTGAAGTCAACGTAGATGGATTGGATCCGAGAACACATTAATTGGTATTTTATTTCACCTTCGCTGCACGCCAGAGGGAGCAGCGGGCGCTGAGAGCGAATACCACCGGACGGAAATGAGTAGAGGGAGGAGGATCAGTTGGTGAGAAGTGAGAAGGTGGGATGAGTCCTATAAGATAAGCCCCGACGTGCATGATGCGCCGCTGTAATAATACGCATTTGCATCTGTGGATATGTTAATAGGAGATCGTGTTCTGGTTCTCTGATCCGTGGGGGATTCTCTGCGTGTCTGTCTGTATATTAGTGGAAGGTGGTGTTCTAATCCTCTGGTCCTTGAGATTATCTGCATGTCTGTCTGTCTATGCTAATCATGTGTGTGATGTGATGTATGGAATGGCCAAGCTAGAAGATGTTCGGTATTGTACGCTCTAGATACTGTCAAAACTACCTGTGATATCCATGTAAGCAGATCAGAGCGCCTTCACTCCTCAGCGCCAGAAGGCACTTCAACTCCAACGCCGAATCCAGCGCCTGTGTGCATCACACTGTGACCATTCCCATAACACAATTCTCGTCACGTAGCGGTATACAGTTACTCTTTGGTCATATGTCTGCGCACACAACATTACCACCGAGCGGGATCAGTAAGGCTTGCGTCCCCGACCAGCGCTTCTCTCAGTCGATCTTTATAACACTCCTCATCCTTGAGCTTCCTCTCGATTACGCCCGCTGAATCACGACGCCAATACGGTGCCACGACCTCGTCGAAAATGCGCTTGCGGCAGTGCTCTTCACAGAAGTGTGGTTGGATATGTTGCTTAAAGATCGTACACATGCCCTTGGGACTGTTCACCGCGTGGAAATACCAGAAGCCCCCAGTCTCCCAGAATCTCTTCATCAGTGGCGCTTGATACAAGGGCTGCTGCTGCCCCACCATCCGAGTCTCTTCTTCCTCAAAAGCCTCGAGGAACTCTGCGACGAGGTGACTAAAGGTTTCCAGATGTTCGCCATGAGGCATCTCGTCCACAGCTTTTCCGGAGAGCCAGTATGGAGGACACTGCAACTGGATCGGCAGTGAGCACGCCCACTCTAGGTCGATTAAAGACGTGATATGCCACTCGTCGTCAACGAAAATATTGCTCTGGTGGAGATCTGTGAGAGTGAAAACAAACGGCCCATAACGATAATCGCGATTGATATGCTGATGGAGGGTAGCTCGCATCATAGTTAAAGCTGCTAATTGCTGCTGCCCATCAGCTTCACTATGCATAGAATTTGACTGATGATAAATGCGGTTGTCATGACAGCCCAATAGGTCGAGGAGATATGGATCTACTGCAGGATACGTGTAGTTCCTGCTGATATTTGTTGGGATGCCTTCGTTTTCTAAAGCTCGAAGCCGAAGAGTCAGCGGGCGGTTCGTGAGGGATATAACGCCTTGATTATTCAAGGTCAGAGAGCCGATACGCGGAAGGCGTGACTTGTTCAGTGAGAGGATAATGCGAGCCAAGCCATGAAAGAGGTTTGAATGACGAGACTGATCATGGCGGCACGTCTCCCAAGATCTGGAGAGCATTGCTCCATTCGTGACATAGCTCAGAATAAGATAGCCAGTCCTCAGAGTATCGGGATAGCGTCGGCCCACGTAACGACACGGAGCAGATAATTGCAGCCACGAGCATATTGTCCGTTTTATGCCCCAGACGAGTCGAGTGATAAGGGGCACATTTTCGGGACATGTAAACTGTTGTTGCCAACATAGCGTTAGTAGCAGTCAGGCACCGTCCGTAACAGGACGTCTTGCAACTTACCGTCTGGCCGTCCGGGAAGCCACAGTCATAGAGCTTGGGGATCGGAGTCGTAGGAGATTCTTCTTGAATCCACATGTACGTTGCAGCCTCGCAGCGAAGCTTCTCGTCGACATTCCCCGGATTCTTTGCCTCGCCAACTTTGTAGGGCAGTGGTATCCTGATCAGCACACACGCATCGCACGCTGGGTTGATGTAGACGGGGATGCAGACGTTGAAGCTGCCGGAGATCCAGGTATTGACGCCTCCTACACGGCAAGTCTTCACGTGCACGTGATATGAGACAATAGCCTCAATCTCAGCGGTCTTTGTGGACAGGAAGGTCCAGAATGCTTGTTTTTGTGCCGGGTATGCGATCCGAGTGAGCATATCATCGTCATTGCTTAGAGCTCGATCAATTGCCTTTTGCTCATCAAACACGGGTGCTGTGTCGGCGCCAATGCGCAATGCCTTTGGCAGAGGCGGAGGAGGGCCTGGATCGAGACGGAGAGGACGAGATCCGGGCGGAGGAGGGGGCGGAGGAGGAGGATAAGCAGTTGGCTTGTATGAAGACATGTAAAGAGATATGGAGGTGCCCAAATACTCAAAGTATTCGGTTTGGCACGAGAAATAATGGATATAATGGTATATGGACTATGTTGCTGCTCAGCCCTTGTATCACAATCTTGTGTCGCCTTATCGCCGCCTTATCGCTATATGATTCTCACCTGCATATGTACATTACAGTACTACCCCTTTTCTAAACAGCATTCTCACAGTTACCCCTATTGTACAGCTCCCCTAATTCATCCTGCCTTTGCCTTTTCTACGCCTCTATACGCTCTTTCTCCTCGCCTCTTATTCATAAACCTTAGCACTTAGTCTTAACATCGGGCTGAAACTTTAGCTAGAGGTGTGCCTGCAAATATCATCTCGCGCAACTTGCTAACTGCTGGCAGCCGCAATGACGAGCGGTTTAAGCTCTGACACGTTATGCTCTATCTGCAAAGAATTCGATTTCTCGATATTCTCACCAGCCGCCTATCCTACTGTCGACGCGGTCCGCGATCGTTCTGACCCCTTCTTCGCCAGGAATCTCGACGACCTCCAGCAGAGCACACAATGTCCGTTCTGCCGACTCGTGCTTGCTACTCTTTCATTATCCAGCGACTGGCCGCCCTCGCTGCCGTCCTCATCTCTTGATATTCGCCTGGAGGTCCAGACATTTGCAAACACGCTACCTGCCGTACCCTCCGACGCAGTGCTTGCGGGGCGTCATCTTTGGGTGTCGGCGCACCTAAAGGGCTCGCCGCCTCAGCAGAACGACATCCTTGAAGAAAAGTATCGCCATTATCGTCATTGCATTCACCTTGAAGCTGACATAACTCTTCGAGACAACAAAGAGTTTCTATTCCGTGCCAGAGAAGTGCCACCAGTCCTCAATCTGACGAGCCTAGGCCTGATCAGGGGATGGTTAGACGGCTGCGAATCATCACACCAGTGTCAACCTCCAGTCTCTAATTTTACCAAGGAAATGACCTTCCGGCTCATCGATGTGTGCTTGGAATGTGTAGTTGATGCACCAAAACATCCCAAGTATGCTTCCCTGAGCTACGTCTGGGGAGGGGTCCCCCAGACTTTTCTAACCAAGGAAACCTACTCATCCCTCACTACCCCGGGTGCACTATCGACTATTGCTACACAGCTACCTGCCACTATTAGGGATGCAATACAGCTATGCCGACTACTGAACGAGCCATTCCTATGGGTTGACTCACTCTGCATCATCCAAGACAGCCCTGAAGATAAAGCCGCCCAGATCCATCAAATGGACTCTGTGTACACCGGCGCTGCGCTGACTATCGTTGCTGCTTCTGGCAGCGACTGTACGTTCGGTCTCCCGGGCGTCTCTGTCCCACGGCCTCCACAGCAGCGGGCCCGGGTTGCAGGGATAGACCTCATCACTATCGACGAGTCCGTGCAAATCCCCCTATCAGAGTCGAAATATTACACCCGAGGCTGGACATTCCAAGAGCATGCGCTTTCACGGCGGCTCCTCGTCTTTCTCGAAAGCCAGGTCCTTTTCTACTGCAACGAGGCGCTCTTTCGTGAGGATCTCTTCCTGGAATTCCGACATGACAATCCCGACGACGGCCCGTTCCTCCGCCTCTACGAACACTCAATAATGCCCGCCCGAGTCGTCGACAGCCGATACAACTTGGATAGCCAGAGAAAGGTGTATTGCCACCACTACGGCTCGCTCGTCGCTAGCTTTGTCGTGCGCGACCTAACGTACGATTCCGACGTCCTGGATGCATTCACGGGAATTGCTAATACGCTCACTACAGCCCTAGGATCCTCGCCTGACTGCTTTCACTACGGACTACTTGAAGACCTATTCGGGCTGGCACTGCTCTGGAGCTCGAGCCCAACTCTGCCGCTGATGGCGCAGAGGAGGAGGGGGTTCCCGAGTTGGTCTTGGGCGGGATGGAAATTCAACACAGGGCTGTCCTTCAGTAATGCCCATCCTGATATTATGCTCCTCGATGTTGTGTCCTTCTACAAATTCGGTGTGCCGCCGTGGGCGGGCCAGGACGTGAAGGGGACTCAGCTCAGCCACGCATCCGGATCTCATCGTCTATATCAGCCCATGCTCCGGGACACCCCGCCATTTGCAAACGGGCGCGTCTTGAGCACCACGCTCCATCCGTCCCTCCGGCAGCAATTAGGCGGGACTGTCTCGGAAGAGGAAGAGAAAGCTGCCCTCACGGGCATGAGTCTGCAGGTCTCGGCATCCGATCTGCTGCTCCCAAGCCTGGTGCTCTTCAAGACCAGCCATGCCAGACTGCACGTGTCGGCATCTCCGTGGTCGTCGGACTACCCGCACTACTGCATCGCACACAACCAATCCTACCGGGTCGTCTTGGAGCCGGCATGGCGGGCTCGGCAGCCGGAGCTCCTGGATTTCGTCCTCGTCGCGCTGCGCGGCACGCCGGAGGGCCAAGGGCAAGGGTACGAGCTCGAGGTCTGGGCGATGGTCGTGGAGTGGGTGGGCGGGATTGCGGAGCGCGTCGCTGTATGCAAGGTCAAGCAGTCGGATTGGGTTGGTGCTGGGGCGGCGGAGAGGGTGGTTGCGTTGGGGTGATGATGGGGGACAAGGGATGAAAACGGGCGGAGAGCATTGTTCCACTGCGAATGGACGCGCTGAGGTTCGAGGGCATCCGATACGGTTGTGGTGGGCAATGAACAGAACTGGGGCGGCTGGATATTCGAGGCCAGCTGGTCGTCTTGGAGTTGTATTGGCGCTTTAAATGACGAGGCCCGGCCGCAGGATTGTTTCCTCCAGCTGGCTGTCTGAGCCCCATTTGGCATTCTTCTTCTTGGCACCTAAGAGGCCATGGGGTCGTATGAAAGCAGTCCCTTCTGAAAATCGATTCCGTCAGCCCAGCTAACGCGAATCACAGTTGTGGTGTGGAGTTTCCTTTCCCTCGACATGCTCAACGCATCAGCCTGTCAGGTTATCAACACATACACATACACATACACATACAGAGTTACCCAGCTTTTGCAAAAATGTAGCAGTACCTACGGGAAATAGGTGCGCGAAACCAGGTCCTGAAGTTCCGAGTGGACGACCGTCTTCCAGCATCGAGGGCTTCTTGGAGAATCGACGTGAGTTACACATTCCGTTGCAAAGCAGGCAAGCGTCTAGAAAGAGAATGGGGAGAGAGACCCTTCGATTCCTATGCCCTAGGCCGGATGGCACCGTCCTAAGTATTGCTGTACTAGCTAGGCAAGTGGAGGCTTTACATCGCAGATTAGTCGCACAGTTAGATGAACGGGTGACCAATAGCGAATACCTCTTGTTGTTGTTCTTTTTCTCCCTCTCTTTATCATTTTGCGCACATTGTGGTCGTGGTGTTCTAGCATTCTGGGCTCGGCAGGTTGGATGTGGATGGATCTGGATGGCTGGCAGCTTCAAGTGATTATGCAGATCTTGAAGACTGGCGTCGAGACATCACAGCATGCCTCTGGTCCAGCAGGATAGATGCAGGCGCCGAGATGGCTCAGCCCGGCCCATGGCGAGGAATCAGGGCAAGAATGACAGGACAGGGCGTGGAAATTGAGAAGGGCATTTTCATTTGCCGTCAACTTGGGGTGCGTTATCTATTTATATCCGTGTCTGGTGGAATCTTAGAAGATGAAAGGCCGAGGCAGAGATCCGGAGCAAGCAAGATGCAAGATGCAAGATGCCAAAGCTGAACCCATCATCGAAGTCATCTCGCCGCAACTGCATGCCATGATACGTCCATTACCGTCTCTCAAACGCCAAACCTGTACCCTCAAAACCCCACGACCAATCAGTGCCTTCCATCGCCGATGGTCTGTCGAGACCACCACGCCCTTTCCTCGATAAAGCCCCACCAAAGCTCTCTCTGGATTTCACAATGCACCCTCCTCACCCACTGCGACATCCTCCCCCTCCTCCTCCGGCGCCTCCGCATCCTCACAACTCGGCGCCTTCCTCTCATTCTCCCTCGGCTCCTTCCAGTTCCCCATACGCTCATTCTCCACCCAGTGAAAGAAACTCACATTCATGCCCCGCAGATGGTCGATATACCTAATACCCCCATCCGTCTCTCTAATCACAGCCTCAAACTTCATTCCCAGGAAACACTCCTCCAGCACGTCGCCTGTGACCCAGAACGTGTCATTGCGATACGTCGGCGGATTAGCTCTGAGCTCCGCCTCCTCTTCGTCCGTGAGGTCGAGCGTCGGCGCAGGCGGCCGGATCCAGCGCTTGCACTCGAGGTAGCCCAGCGGCCTGATCGTCCCCGCCTGTCCGCTCGCGTTCTTAATCCCCAGAAACCCCTCCCGCAAGCTCTTACTCGGCAGCGTAATCCCGACGACCTCGAAGCCCAGCTCCTCCTCGCTCACGACCTTCGGCACCGCGCCCGGCTGCAGTCGATTCAGCGCCTCGAACTGCTCCTGGCTGCCCATCAGGGCCACCGCAGCACGCACGATGCGGCCCGCGTGCTCGACGGAGAAGTGGCGCTCGGGATCGACGTCCTCCGGCGCGAGCATGTCGGGCGCCACGTACAGCCGCGCGTAGTAGCCGCCGGTGAGGATGCTGAGGGCCTGGTGGAAGGCGCCGGGGAAGACGGGCGCGAGCTGGGTGATGGCCCAGAGCTCGGTCTTGGCGAGGTCGCAGAGCTTCTGGGCGGCGATGATGGAGGAGGTGTGCTCGGGGCAGACGCTGTGCATCAGGACGTAGTTGAGGAAGTTCTTGACCACGTCGCAGTAGGTGTTGACGATGTCGCGGTTGTGTCGCCCGAAGACGTAGGGTGCGCGGCTGGAGCTGGGGGTGGGGTTAGCATTGGGATGGAAGGGGGAGGGGAGGGCGTACAGGAAGGCTTTGACAATGCCCTCGAAGTCTACCTCCCAGTTCTGGGGGGCGTTTGGATTGTAGTATCTGCTGACGGCATCTTGATCTGTGTTACTGGAAAAGAGTTCTTTAAATTGAGTTCCGTAACCATTGATATTGTGGATGGTCGGACCATCGTAGTCATCCATATCATCTATCTTCTCGGCCTTTCCTCCACTAAACGCCTTGATCGTTGTATCTATGCCACCAAGCGTAAGGTACTTGAGGAACATGTTGGAGCGGACCTCACCAAGCTTGCGTTTCGAACGATAACGCTGGATGCACGTCTCGATGCGTTCAGCGAAAGGACGAGCACTTCATGGTCAGCTGGGATGTTGTTCAAGATAATGTGTTGACTTACTAGTGATAGAGCTCATTGACTTCCTCGTTGTACTCAGCAGGCGTGATAGGAGGATCAGCATAGAATTCCTCAAACCCCGTAGGATTGGGCATCTTGCCTCTCGCCTTTTGGCCACTGCTCTTCTTCTTTTTCTTCTTCTTCTTCTTCTTCTTCTTCTCACCTTCAGTAGGTTCCGGAACAGCCCCATCAGCAGGTGTTACTTGATCCTCCGTGGGGTTGACGGCGTCTTCAGCGTTGGCATTGGTCTTTTCCACTGGCTTCTCCTCATTACAGCCATGGAGCTCCTGATCAGCCTTGTCTTCATCCTGGAAAGCAACAGTTTTAGTTGCCTTGGCTTTCTCCGGCTTTTGCTGCGCCTCAATCTTGGTGTCTTCCGCAGGAGCTGAATCTTTCTCGGGAGTTGGAGCTTGGGTTGAAGCTTGGGCTGAAGCTTGGGCTGGAGCTTGGGTTGGAGCTTGGGTTGGAGCTTGAATGGGAGCTTTGACCTGATCTTGTTCTGAAGCTGAAGGTGACATCGAAGCTGGTCTGAGCTCCAACAGCTCGTCTGCCGTGTATCGGATGTGATTAAGCTTTGAAGGGGCGAGTGGGGCTGTGATCTCTGTGCTCTCTGTGTGGTCTCCATCTGAAGTCGGAATTTTAGCAATTTCAGCAATTTCAGCAATTTCAGCAACCTCTTCGTCGGAAGTCATCTTGTAGTTTGTGGCAGTGCAACTGAGATCAGACCATGTTAGCCTTGAACAGTGGATGCAGTTCCAACATGCACACCGCTGGTGATGAAAGGAGCAAACTACTGACTTGTTTGACGTGAGGCAGACAAAGACGAAGGGTGGAGTTGTGAAGGAAGGTTTTCACATTGATTGTTGACGAAAGTTGGTGCTTGTCCTGAGTAACAAACCGTGCGTAAATAGACCTCCAAATCAGCTCGAGACGGAATTTAAGAAAGAAGTTCCAGAAGGGAATATGAAGATGAGATACCTGCAATTCAAAGCAGCGAGCTCCAGGTGCAGGATAGTTTGAGAAAGTGAGAAGATGTCAACTGTACTGCACTTTACCGTTGATGGTGGACGAATCCCAGGTTGATTGGAGGAAGGACTGCATGCACAAGCTGTTTGTTAGAGATTCCTGCGAGGTTTTCCAGTGCATAGAGGCGCAGTGAATGCAGATATGGCGTTTGACTTTATTGTGATTGTGATTGATATTGTGATGTCCACGCACAGGTGGATAGCAAGAAGTCGTTGAGGATGAAGATGAGAGAGAGACTGGGAGAGTGAACTTGTTCACTTGCGGTTCTTTACACAACACAGCTTGACTTATCGTTGCGGGTATTATACCAACTTTCAAGGGCAGATATCTCACAGAATAGACGCCATAAATGAATGAAGCTGGTTATTTTGAAGCTGGTTATTTTGAAGCTGGCTCTTCTCCTGATGTCTGCTTTGCTCCTGTTAGTCCTCACATATATCGCCCTCCTCTCCACCCAACAAATCCTGGAAAGCAAGCCTTCGTATGTTTGATTGTATATCAAAGGACAAGGACAAATGACACGAGAATGATGAGCTCAGATCAGTCTCCATCCAATTCCCGTCATCGGCTCAGAGGCTCAGCAGCTCCAATGAGGCGGCGGCGGAGGCGGAGGCGGAGGCACGGGGGGTTGTGGAGTGTGGAATAGGGGGAGTGAGTGGAATGGGGAAAGCTTAGGTAAGCTTCGCCGCCGTCGTGGCAGAGTCAACAGTGGTACTTGACAATACAGTGAGTGCCACAGTGGAATGAGCACAGCCTAAGTACTGTTAGGTACTACACCTATCTACTATGCACTGTGGTAATCACCAGCGCTTAATCGGCCAACACCAGCCAAAAACAGGGGTCTCATGCTAATAACATTATGCCACGACTGATTCACATTGCTCAGCCTCGTCTCACTCCGCACACTTCAACCAGCACAATAATAAGTACTGCCCAAGTACACCTCTCCTCTCCCTCTCAAATCCATATTGCAGCATGATCATGTTATAGACGGGAATACTACAGGCACAGGCACGCACAGGCAAGGCAAGGCAAGGGAAGACAAGACAAGGCACGGCACAATGGCCAGAGTTCTGCCAGATGTGGGGGATTTGGTGGGCTTCGACCACGCCGTCGCAGGACAGTATGTCCCCTCCCCCTCTCCGTCCCCCCCTCGTCGCACAACCTGACCAAGCTGCAGTGACGGCACCCTCTCCGACGCCTCGGGCGAACTCTTCATCAAGCCGTGCACCGCGACCGAAATCGCCTTCTACGAGCAGACCTTGCGCCTGCACCCCGCGCTCGCCGACCTCCTGCCCACCTTCCTCGGCACCCTCGAGCTCACCGCCTCGCAGTCCGCCTCCCTCGAGGAAGCCTCCGCCGAGATCCTCAACAAGTACTCCGTGCCCGACGAGCCGCACCACCTGCAGCTGCACCACAAGGTCATCAAGACGAAGAAGATCGCCACGAACCGCGCCATCGTGCTCGGCAACGCCCTGCACGGCTTCAAGCGGCCCAACATCCTCGACGTGAAGCTCGGCGTGCGCCTGTGGGCCGACGACGCCGCGGCCGAGAAGAAGGAGCGCTTCGACAGGATCACGGCGGAGACGACGCACAAGGAGCTCGGGTTCCGCGTCGCGGGCATGCGCGTGTGGCAGGGCCACGACGCGCCGCGCGGGGGCCACGTCGACCGCCACGGGTTCAAGATCTACGACAAGAATTACGGCAGGGACGAGCTCAATGCGACGAATGTCAGCGAGGCCTTCCGCGTGTTCATCTTCACGGAGACGGCGGGGATAGACGACGAGCTGGGCCGGCTGGTGGCGCAGGCGTTCGCGGCGGAGGTTGCGGAGGTGCAGAGGGCGCTGGAGGCGGTGGAGACGAGGATGTTCAGCGCGAGTCTGCTGTTTGTGTTTGAGGGCGATGGGGAGGCGTTGCGCGAGGCGATGGAGGAGGCGAGTAAGCCGCTGCCGCAGGCGGAGGGGGAGGGCGACGGAGCAGATGCCGAGGAGGAGAGCGATGACGATGATGACGACGATGACGAGATACCCCCGAAGATCTACGCGGTGAAGCTGATTGATTTCGCGCACGCCGAGTTCGTGCCAGGGCAGGGGCCGGACGAGAACTCGCTTACTGGGATCCGCTCCGTAGCGAAGATCCTGAGGGAGCTGGGAGGGGAGGACGCATAGGTGGGTGGTGTTGCGGGAGGTGCATTGAGCGACTGCGACGCGGTGATTTACCTCTCTTTTCCTATACATTCCGCGCTTAGAGCAGACGGACGGACAGACGGACGGACAGACAGACAGGCGGGCCACATCTTCTCTGATCGAACGAAACCACTTGTATATAGCGTAACGACACCGCTCATACTAGAAATAAATTGCATATATCCCTCACCTCCTCATCCCCACCCTCATCCCCCATCGTGCAGGCCCCCTGTTCCTCGTGAAGAGCGAGCCCAGGAGAAGAACCCTCGAGTCTCACAAAAGGCCCTCCGATGCCAAACGCAGCCAGACAACCCCATCCATCCCCTCCCCCCTCCCCCTTTCTTCCGCGCCTCCCCTCAGTCCCCACCCAGCTCCTCCTCCGATCTCCACCGTCCGTCCCCTCACGCCCCCTCCTGCTCCTCTTCTGCGCATCGTTTCAAAGAAAGGGACACTGTTGCTCTAACACACACACACACACACACATCCACCATCAGAAGGGCCGCCACACCCCTCCACGCCATCCACACCCCTCGCGTCCTCACTCTTCCGCAAACCCCCCCATCCCGCCTCATCGCGCCTCCCCAGCCGACTTCGACACAACCCGAACCGTCCGCCACAGCGACTAATATCGAAAACCTTGGGGTTTCGCGCTTCGACTCGCCGTCGCCCGTCGCCGCCGCTGCTGGACTGTGGGGGGGGGGTGGGCGTTGAGGGTTTGAGGGGGCAGTGTGGGGCGGTACAAAGGCCGTCTTCTGCGCCATGCGTGGGGCTTGGCTAGCTAGCTAGGGATTTCGACGTGCGTGCTTGCTGGGTTCGCTGGATGGGGTGGGATGGGATGGGGTCTAGGTGTGGATCAGGGGAAGGGGCTTGTGTACTGGTAAATATTCAAATGATGGATGGATGCATCGGACTACGAATCACAAGTCGGAGTTCGACTTCGCGTCGGTGGTTCGAGGCGGCTATGCTGTGATGGCGTAGTATTCATATCTCATTATCCCTCGATCTCCCCCCATCTAGATCTTCAGCACCAACTTCCCCGTCGTCCTCCTCCCCTCGATGTCCGCATGCGCCCGCCCGGCCTCCTGCAGGGGATACACCTCGTGCACCCTCACGCTCACCTGCGCCCCCGCCACCAGCCGGAACAGCTCCTCGCAGTACCCCACAAACTCCTCCCTCGTCTCCACGTACCCGAACAGCCTGGGCCTCAGGATCCGCACGTTCTTCGCCGACAGCCGCGCAATGGCCAGCGGCGGCACCGCCCCGCTCGCGTTGCCAAAACTCACAATCGTCCCCTTCCGCGCCACGGCCTCGAGGTCCTGGTCGAACGTCGCCTTCCCCACCCCGTCCAGTATCGCGGCCGCGCCCTGCCCGTCCGTGAACTCCTTGACCCTGGCCACGAAGTCCTCCGTTGCGTAGTTGATCAGCTTCTCCGCGCCGTTCTGCCTCGCCAGCTCCAGCTTCTCCGCCGTGCTCGCCGTCGCGATGACCCGCGCGCCCACAACCCGCAGCAGCTGGCACAGCCACAGCCCCACCCCGCCGGCCGCCGCGTGCACCAGCACCCACTCGCCGGCCTTCACGGGATACGACTCCCGGATCAGCGTCAGCGCCGTGAGGCCCTGCAGCAGCGCGGCGGCGGCGATGCCCGGCGCCAGGCCGGCGGGGAGGACATAGACCTTGGCCGCCGAGGTCGCGACGTACTCGGCGTAGGCGGCGGAGTGGGTGGCCAGGGCGACGACCCTGTCGCCGGGTTGGAGGCCGTAGGTGGGCCCGCTGGGGGAGACGGAGGCGATAGTGCCTTCGGCTTCCTGGCCGAGGATCTTGGGGTTGGGAGAGGGGTAGAGGCCGGTGCGGAAGTAGCTGGGGAGGGTCAGGATGGCTCATCGGACTGGGATTTGAGGGGGAGAAGGGGGGGCGCACGTGTCGATGTAGTTCACGCCCGCGAACTCGTTCTTGATGAGCACTTCCCCCGGCTGCAGGGTGGGGAGGGGCAGGTCGGTGCGGTACTGGAGAACCTCGATGCCGCCTTCTTTCTCCATGATGATGCCGCGCATGGTCTTCGGGAGGGAGGAGGAGGCCATGGTGCGGGTTGCGGCGGGGAGATGGCGGGCGAGAGTTCGGGGGCCGGGGAGGAGGTGTCTGGTCAAGTGGGTGAGGCGGAGGGATGCCACGATGGTGATGTGGGAAATTGAAGGTAGGAAGTTGGATTATTGGGATGGGAAAGTTGCGAGTTGTGAAGAATGAAGGGAGAGGGAGAGGGAGAGGGGAGAACGCGGGGTTGGACTAATGTACAGAGCTACGTAGTGTCGAGGGGTAGCTTGGTAAGCAGCACTAGCTCCCAAGCGTCTATATACGAAGTATCGGCAAACGGCAAACGGCAATCGCAATCACGGAATCAATGATGCCATCCGCCATCGTGATATCACATTCATCATCTACACAAGCCTCAAATTCCGAGAAGTCCTCTCTCTCTCTCTGTCTCTGCATGTCGAGTGCATGGAAATGCGACGATCCATGTTGAGTTCACGATTCCAACGACGCTTATATATATGTATATATATATATATATATAAATTATAATATGGATTCACGGCATGGGAAGTTCGAGCTTCGAAGCTCCGATGCCTTATCGCGATAGAGGGCGGGGTAATGTTGGGGGAGGAGATCTCAGTAGCTAAAACATGCTGTATAAGTTGTTTAAGTTGTTAATCTGTCAATTTGTTAATCTGTTAATCTGTTAATCTCTTTAATCTATACAAGCTCATTAAAGACGATTAAAGCCTCAAAAGCGGGTTTACTAAAGCTACTCATCCATCTAACAAAAACCCTCCATATACGTACGGTATCTAGAAACAGCTTTGTTTACCACTAGTGTCAGTCTGCAGAATTACAATTCACTCCATCTAACAATCCTCCTTCAATCCTTCTAAATTTTAATGCCCAAGAACATCTAAACCACAAGCTCTCATCTCGCCATTGCCGCTCACACAATTCCAGACGAGCTGGAACTTTCAGCTCCGCACGGCTTTCTAAGGGCTTTGCCTATTTCTCGGCATACGACGGACTGCATCACATCAAATGGGTGCGTGATTGGAGTTAGTAAGCCCCAGCAAAAAACGAAAGAGTCTATTTTTTTTCTATGTAGACAAGATGAAGCAATGCCATAATACCCCCCTGCTGAACAGAGACCTGGCCGCGCTCCTGCCAGACTCGGACAAAATCCAAAATCGGATATCATTGCCCTGGACGAACACTGTCTCAGCACCTCTATTAATTCCTCCGATCCGAAATATCTACTGCCGATAGTAAGCCCCGACCAGACTTCCCCCCCCCCGACTCGCCTCGATATAATACAACGCCTCAAGCCTTGCGCCCAGCCTTCACAGCCTCAACCAGCTCCGGCGGCGGATCCTGCCGATATCCCCTCGGGTTGTTGCTGACCCACTTCCACAGGTGCTCACACGCATCCTCGAGCGTCAGCTCCGTCTTCCACCCCAGCTCCTTGTTCGCGCGCTCGGGATTCGCCGTCAGATCGAGGACGTCGCCCGCACGGCGCTCGACGACCTCGTAGTTCAACGGCCGGCCGACAACCTTGCTGAACGCGTTGATCATCTCGAGGACGGTCGAGCCGCGGCCGGACCCCAGGTTCCACGCGCGCACGCCGGGGTTCGTCTCGCGGAGGTGGTTGAGCGCGGCGAGATGGCCCTTGGCGAGGTCGACGACGTGGATGTAATCGCGGATGCATGTGCCGTCGCGAGATGCATAGTCTGCTAATGGTCAGTGACCTAGTTGTTCAAGTGGGAAGTTATGATCTTTACCATTTCCAAAAACGAGCAGTGTCTCTCTCTGCCCCGTTGCGACTTGGCCGAGTAGAGGCAGGAGGTTGAATGGGTCGCCTAATGGATCCTCACCCATGAGACCGCTTGGATGCGCGCCTCCCGGGTTGAAGTATCGCAACAATGCCCCATTGTACTTCTCGTATGGCTTCCCCGCCTTCTTCGCGTTGTTGCGCTGCGCATCGATGTAATCCGTGATGATCAGTTCGATCGTGGACTTTGTGCGACCGTATGGGTTTGTGGGGCCGATTGGGCAGTTCTCAGGGATGGGGATCATGTTCTCCCACTTCGTCGCGTCGCCGTACACGGTTGCCGAGGAGGAGAAGACGATGTTGGGGACGTCGTACTTGTCCATGCAGCGGAGGAGGATGATGGTGCCATTGACGTTGACGCGGTAGTATTCGAGGGGCTTCACGGACGATTCTCCAACGGCCTATAGAATGGTTGGCTTCGCAGGGGACAGGAGGTCTTTAGCATTTACCTTCAGGGCCGCAAAGTGGATAACACTGTCAATATCTGGGTGTTCTCGGAAGACCTTCTCCAAAGCTGGCTCGTCGGTGATGTCGACCTGATAGAAGACGGGTCGCTTTCCACACAGCAACTCAATGCGGTCCAGACTGACTTTGGATGAATTGTAGAGGCTGTCGACGATGATAACCTTGTAGCCATGCTCGAGGAGAGCCAGGGCCGTGAAAGAGCCAATGTAGCCAGTGCCACTACAAGCAATATATCAGCAAAATAACTCGTCTGCGCATCGGGGCCTCGCGTTTTTGTGTCGTCTGAGGCGCCTTCCAATGTGAAGCTCGCTGCCTCTTGGTGGGGTCGATCTGGCCGCAACGCGATGCGACGCGATGCGATGCGCGGAAGATTGACTTACCCAGTGATCAGAACTGTTCCGAGAGTCATTTTGAAGATTTCACTTTCACGGCGATACGTCTGCCTTCTCTTCTCTATGCAGAGATATTTCCAAATCACAATCAATTGAGCAGATGTTCCTGGAATGTAGGGACATGACAGTTGAAGTGGGGTATGACTGCCTGTCAGACCCTGAAGGGCCGATTACACAGCACAGCAAGGTACGGTACGGTATGGTATGGTATGGTATGGTATCGTAGACTTCGACTAGACACGTGTCATTGAATAGACTTCAGCGGAATGTCCATTATTGTCCATGTCGATGAATTTCGAATTTCGAGTTCCGAATTTCGCAGGATACGAGAGAGGGGCAACATTACAACGTAATGGGAAAAGCGGAAAAGTATCGAGGGGTTTCCCGCCGGGCAGGACCATGTCGCATCGTCCAGGCATCATGCACGCAATAATAATGCTGCCAATGCTGCCAATGCTGTCATTCGAACCCAAGGGTCAAGGGCCAAGGCCGGTGGCGCAAGGCTTGGAAAGCGTTTTAGAGTTCGGAGTGGAGTAAGACGTCCTCAATCCTCAATAGTACGAGGAGAGGAGACATTAAGAATGGTGGACTTCGCGATACTCGATGGTGTCTGTATGCAGCACCATTGCGGCACCGTTGCTCACGGCTCCGGTCTCAGAGATGAGATATATCTGTCGGTGTCTGTCTTCTCTCTTCTCTCTTGAGTCTCTTCTCTCTTCTCTCTTCTCTCTTCTCTCTTCTCTCTTCTCTCTTCTCTCTTCTCTCTTCTCTCGTCAATGATAATGCGGCCAAGCCATGCCATAGCCCATACTGGCACGCACGACGCCAAGACAAGGCTACCAAAGCTGCTGAGACCCGCAAGGCTGTCACTTGTGCCTAGTACCTCGTATCCTGTGTTGTTCGATATATGTACTTCGTAACCATCGCCGGCCGGATTTGGCGACTCTCCGAACCACAACAAAGGATTGGGATCGTCGCCGTGTCTGAATAAAGGAGAATAAAGGAAGCCCTTTCGAGGTCGAATCCGGAAGACCACTCTCGATGATCAAAGGAACGGAACTCAGAGGAGCTCAAAGAAACTCAATAAAGAGCGATGCTTCAAGTAAGTGATGGAGGGAGAGAGCTCGAGTCGAGGTCACTCACTCCCAAGCGACACCTGGCCAGAGGTGAGGTTTAGACGTCACGAGCAAACTGAGATGTAGAATGAGAGAATTGCTCGCTCCTATTCTACTCTGCTATTATTCATGATGAGTGAACTTTTCCTTTCCTTTTGATTTCGTGGGAAGGGAAGGGAATTTGAGCGTCAGGCGTGGCCTGGCCATGAATATCCAGGAACCATCTCGACGCGATAAGCTCGACGGATTTACCTTGTTCCGCCGAGACTCGTCGCGTCAGCCTCGACTCTCCAGAACAATGTTATTTGGCTCTCATCTTGAGACGGTACTCATCCATCCATCTTCATCACCACCACTGCGAACGGCTCTGGAATGCGAAACAAAGACTCTTTGCACCACTCACATACGCACATTGTGATCTCCCATGCGAGGACCTAGTGATAAATCCATAGAGCTCTTTCATCCACAAAACACTGCCTTAAATGGCCTGCCATTGTGCATCGACTTGCGCTTCGCAAACTTCTGAACCTTCCAATTCCACGACGCCGCCTCGAATACGATAACAATTGTGTGAAGAGAAGACTATTTAAAGCATTGGGGGTTTCGATTTTATTCTCAGGAAGTTGCTACTGTCAGGAGGTGTTAATGCAACTTGGTATTGTCGCCAGCCGCGGGATTGTATTGTGCTTCTTAGTAAAGCGGGCTGGACGGTTGCGAATAGCTTCACAATAGAGGTAAGCACTGCTACTGACCCGCTTTTTATGCCCCTCCAGTCTTCCCATAAGAACTCCCCAAGGTCTTGGGGTTCTTGCTCTTTTGATCACTCGCAACGTACACTTGAGCTCATCATCCCCAAAGCTCTTTTTCAAGTTCATCAGCCGTTCAACAGCTGGCGATTTTTCAATGAGCTTCCTGTCAGCTATTTTCTCATATACGTTCATAAGAGCATTAGCTAACATAAATGTCAGACTATCGACGATCGACGTACGTCTTTCTCTGCGTCACAAATCCGCTCCTCTTCAAAGACTGTCGCAAAACACTATATATACCACTGCTTTCAACTCGACAAGACATCGATATGTCAAATTACAGGCCCTCGACTCGCGCGAGCAGCAGCGTTTCCAGTGAAGTTCCGGCACCACGACCGGTTCCACGCCAGACACCAGCGACACCCAGTGGTCCGAAGACAACGCAGCGTGGTTCCCGCCCCAAAAGAGGCGGTATCAGCTTCTTAGAGCTTAGCGGTCATCAGGTTATCGCTGGGAAGGAGAGCACATCTTATGGCTCGCAAACGGCCGTTATTCCTTTGGCAATCAAAAAGATTCAAAATACGGATCTTGAGTCAGCCTTGCAGGACATTGTTGGTCAGGAGGTCCCACTAAGTAAGTCCAGACGCCTTTCGAGTCCGTTTAGATCTACATGATCCTAATATGCATAGATCCCACTGCCCGTCTCCCTGGCCAGACACAGCTCCTCAGGCCTGCCAGGACCAGAACTTCATATGCCGGCTCCGTCGCGGTCGAGGCTCCCAAGGTGGTAAGTACTCCGATCCAAAATCGGCCGATCCCAAACGCGAACAGTTCGGCAAGTTTCGGCCAGGATAGCAGCAATGCGCGCCATGGGACCTTCGACAGCACTGTTCGTCGGGGAAGAAATACAATTCGTCCCATTCCAGAGGAGCCAGAAGTTCCAGAGGAGCCAGAGAGACCCGTGCAGCAAGAAGCGCCCCCGCCGACTCCTACTCCAGCCCCTATCCCGGTTCGACGTACTCAACGTGAGCCTCGCGCCAGACCTATACGTCGACGTGCTGGCCCGCCATGGCACGTGAGGGCTGGCACAACAATCAACCAGGGCTTCTCTTGGCTCTGGGAGACGATCAACCAGAGCTCCTCTTCGCTTTCAACTGCGCGCACCCTGGCTGCCATCGCTTCAATTCTTTTGATCTCGATGTATCTCAGTTTTGCCGATGATGCGCTCGGCAGGTCAACTAGAGAGTATTTCCATCAGGCTAAGCATGCCATGGAACAGTATACTCCTCATGGCATTACAGATCCTCTTTACTATTCCAACGAAAAAGAGGTGAAAGACCTTCGGAAGCGTATGTATCGTGCGGAAAGCGATATCACCAAGCTCAAGCACGACGTCAATTACAACAGAGAATTGGCGGAACGAATCGAGAAACAATTGCCCAATTTCATCGTCGCCAAGAGAATCAAGGGGGAGCTTCAGATCCCAATTGACTTCTGGCGCGCTCTCAAGAGCAACATCCTCACTGACACCGACATCAAAGCCAGCAAGCCCGGGAAACCTGGGAAAGCCCCCGTCGAGCGACCCGTCAGCGTCGACTGGGAAGAATTCCTCCGCAACAACGATGCCCGTCTCAAAGGCATTATCCACGACGATGTGGTCGTCGCCAAAGCCGACATCACGACGCTAATCGAGACCAACATGAAGACCTCCAAGTCGCACACCAACGACGAGATCGCCAAGATGCGCAAGCGCATCGACAAAGACCTCGTCAAGGCCAACAGCAGCCTGAACAAAGAACAAGTGCGCGTCCTCGCCGAGGAAGCCGTGCAGCGCTCCATCAGCGGCGGCAAGGTGGAGGCGCTCATCAACTCCAAGCTCAAGGACATAAAGCTGCACTCGCTGCGGCGCTTCAACCACTTCGGGCTCGGCGGGGGCGTCGTCGTCGTGCCCGCGAGTACCAGCGCGACATATGACCCGAGGTGGTATAAAAGTTACATCCCGTTCGCCGGGTGGGTGCCGCGGTCTCTGCTGTGGTCGTTTGGCTACCCCGGACCGACGGTGCGCAGGGACATCGACGCGCTCACGAAGTGGGACGAGCAGGGCGACTGCTGGTGCGGGGCGGCGAGCCGCGACGGCGCGGGCGTGCAGCTGGGCGTCATGACGGCGCGCACGCTGTACCCGGACGAGGTGGTCGTGGAGCACGTGCACCACACGGCGACGCTGGACCCGGGCGCGACGCCGAGGCAGATGGAGCTGTTCGCCCGGATCGACCTGAAGGACCAGGACGCGGTGGCGAAGGTGAGCGAGAAGCGGTTCAAGGACGCGCCGAGGGAGGAAGTGCTGGATGATAGCTGGGTGCGCATTGCGGAGTGGACGTATGATGTCAACGCGCAGGATAACGTGCAGGTCTTCCCGGTGCAGCTGAGGCTGGCGGCGTTCGGGGTGCCGGCGAAGGAGTTTGTGGTCAGGGCGAGGAGTAACTGGGGTGGCGAGGAGCACAAGCATACGTGTTTCTATCGGATCAGGATGCATGGAGAGGTGGCGGGGGAGGCTACGAAGTAGGGGGGTGGGGGTGGGGAGAAGGGGGTGTTTGGGCGTTTGGCTCTGGGAAGGGCGTTGGGATTGTCATACGCATGCAGGAGTTGGATGGAGAAGGTGCGCTGGGTTGGATCGGATTGGACTGAGATTTGATGGATATATACATGTTTGTGCGTTTATCGCGTGGTGATAGAGGATACCCGGTCTCGGCTTCAGTCAGTCAGTCACTTAGCTGGAGGCGCTGTCCGTCTTGGACATGTCGTCTTGGTATATATCTCAAGCATCTAAATCAAGTAGAGAGCGTGCCCTTCGTACTCGGCACCTCCCCCTCCCTCCCCACCACCCTCGTCGTCGCAGCCCTAATCGCGACCGCCAACGCCTTAAACG
>Ga0123337_10001120_pt1 | contig 36589 bp, 37 predicted proteins | sample frozenSSSSmetaG_FD_89792 | JGI IMG/M metagenome (GOLD analysis project Ga0123337, IMG submission 89792) | Glacier valley bacterial and archeal communities from Borup Fiord, Nunavut, Canada, to study Microbial Dark Matter (Phase II) -... | ecosystem: Environmental > Aquatic > Freshwater > Ice >...
CATTTTTGGAACGCGCATCGATTGACCGCTTTTCGATTAAAATATGCTGTATTTCAATTAATGGTATACCCGTTTTCTGGGCAGCCTTTTCTTTTATATGCCCAAGATCATTGCTGAATTGGGGTTGAACTTCAATTTCGACTGATTGTACCATAGGCCAGGTATCTATTCTGGAAATAAGACGCTAAGATATCTAAAAAACGATGTATTAAATGAATTAGGGTTAGTACTAAACATATTCATTGATGTTAATAGGTAAAGATTAACTTAAATTGATATTTTTGATTTAATAATAAACACTATCTATCAAATGAATTTCCAGCAAATGGAGTATGTGTTAGCCATTGACAAAGAAAGACATTTCGCAAAAGCAGCTGCACGTTGTTTTGTCACACAGCCAACTCTTAGTATGATGGTTCAAAAGCTGGAAGAAGAATTGGGTCTAAAGCTTTTTGAAAGAGACAGAAAGCCAGTGATTACTACCAAGGCTGGTGAAGAAATTATTAAACGTATCAGAATCATTTTACTTGAAGCAAAGTCACTGAAAGAATGTGCTGCCGAATTAAGGGGTACTGTTAGTGGAATAGTCAAAATTGGTATAATTCCTACCCTTGCCCCCTATCTGCTACCGCGGTTCCTGAAATCTTTTACGGGTAATTTCCCCGCTTTGCAGGTTTATATAGAAGAAATGGTGACTGATGAAATGATCGTTCGTCTTAAAAATGGAAATATTGACATAGGCCTTGCAGCAACCCCATTATATGAGGACAAACTCGATGAAGAATTACTATTCCAGGAAGAGTTCTTTGCCTATGTATCACCGACAAATAAAGTGTACACCAAGAAATACCTGCTTCCATCCCAGATTGATATCAATGAGCTATGGCTTTTAGAAGAGGGGCATTGTTTCAGAAATCAGATGTTGAACCTTTGTGAATTAAAAAAGTCTGAACAATCATTCAATGCTTTGCATTATGAATCTGGCAGTATAGAAACGCTAATTAATCTGGTAGATTCAAGTGAAGGAGTTACTATAATTCCACATCTGGCAGCATTAAATTTAAGACCTGAGCAAATGCAACGTATTAAAGAATTTGCTGACCCAAAACCGGCCAGGCAAATAAGTTTAATAACCCTGAAAGATTATCCCAGGAAAAAATTGACCCTGACACTCAAAGAACATATTTTGATGAACTTGCCTTCTGAATTAGTGGTAAGCGACAAAAAAACAATTCCTGTGCTTTAATTAAGTACTAATTATTTAGTTTTATAACTATAACTATCACAGCAATTGCAGGATTAAATAGGCCATCAGGCTAACAAATCCTTTTAAGTAAACCTAGAACTATTATTCATGAAAAAATTTGCGCTTTTTTTGATCGGTGCTGCAACACTGTTTTCACTCAATTCTTGTAGTTATAATTCACTTGTAAGCCTTGATGAACAAGTAAAGTCTCAATGGGGACAAGTACAAAATGCGTACAAGAGAAGATCAGATTTGATTCCTAACCTGGTAAGTACTGTTAAAGGGGCTGCCAATTTTGAGCAGAAAACACTGACTGATGTCATTAAGGCCCGCTCCGAGGCTAGTTCAATGAAAATTGATCCTACCAACCTTACTCCAGAAAAGCTACAGGAATTTCAGGCCAAACAAGGTCAGTTAAGCCAGGCCTTAGGCAGACTTATGGTTGTGTCTGAAAGATATCCTGAATTAAGGGCAACTGAATCATTTAAAGAATTACAATCACAATTAGAAGGTACTGAAAATAGAATATCGGTAGAAAGAGAAAAATTTAACGCGGTTACTCAAGATTATAATACCAAAGTGAGAAGTTTCCCTTCTAACATTTCAGCTAATATGTTCAACTTTAAGCAAAAGCCATACTTTCAGGCTGAAGCTGCTGCCCAGAATGCTCCTAAGGTTCAGTTTTAAGGTAAATTTTCAAGATTATTAATAAAGTAAACCAAATAATAACATACCATTTGCTCAATTAATCTAAATAATAATAGATGGGATTTTTTAATGCCGAGAGTAAGGATCAAATAAAATCTGCCATACAAATGGCAGAAAATATGACTAGTGGAGAAATTAGGGTCTGCGTTGAGAAAACATGCTATATCAACCCGATTGATAGAGCCGGCTATTTTTTTAAAAAATTAAAAATGGATGAGACAAAGCACCGCAATGGGGTTTTAATCTATCTGGCTAGTGATGATAGAAAATTCTCTATCATCGGTGATAAGGGCATTCACAGTAAAACAGGACCCTTGTTTTGGGAAGATAGCAGGGATGTGATGCGTGACCATTTTAAGTTGGGCAAAATAACTGAGGGGGTTGTAGCTGCCATATTACTGGTGGGTATGAGCCTAAAAAAGTTTTACCCACATGAGCAAAATGATAAAAACGAATTATCAGATGATGTATATGAAGCTGAATAATTTCCTGTATTGACTATTTGGTTAATAATATAGCTTTTAGAGTGCTATTACATAAAACCTGATTAATTTATTAAAACCAGATTTTTGAAAAAAATTGCTTATTTCATCGCGCTACTATTTATTACTTTTTTGGCAGGAGCTCAAACACTTCCTACACAATCAAGTCCGGCAAGGCTAGTAAATGACTTCGCCGGTTTAATGACTGCAGAAGAAACCCGTGCCTTGGAATCGAAGCTTGTGGCATTTGATGACTCAACTACCAATCAGATTGCTGTCATTACAGTAAAATCACTTGAAGGCTTTGATATCTCTGACTATGCCATAAAAACATTTCAAAAATGGAAAATCGGAGCTGCCAAAAAAAATAATGGAATTCTGATTCTAATTTCCGGTGCCGAACACAAAGCCTGGATTACAGTTGGCAACGGGCTTGAACCAGTTGTAACCGATGCCCTTAGTCGCAGGGTAATCGATAATATTATGATTCCTGCTTTTAAGCAAAATCAATATTATGCTGGTCTTAATGCTGGCACATCCCAACTGATGGGCTATGCAACGGGAGAATTTCACGATAAAAGGCCCAAAGAAGCAAAGGGTCGCGGTAATTCAAACTGGATTTTCCTGATTATACTAGTTGTTTTTATAATCATTTCAATCACCAAAGGCGGAGGTGGCCCAGGCCAGCATATTTCTGGTGGAGGCTCAAACTGGCCATTCTGGATGCTACTTGGTGGTATGATGGGTGGCGGTGGTCGCAACGAAGGTTGGGGCGGTGGCAATAGTGGTGGCAGAGACGACGGTGGTGGTTTTGGAGGCTTTGGTGGTGGTGATACCGGCGGCGGTGGTGCAGGTGGTAGCTGGTAACCGGCTTTGTCCTAACTCGTAAATCGACCTTCGCAAACAACAACCTAACCGAATTGCATAAGTGAAAAGGAACCAGACCCCGGCAGCATTTCCTGATCTATCCCTGGCATAGGCTAATTCAGACTAGCTCATCTTGAGCTTGTTTTGAATGTCCTGTACATAACCCTTGAATTTTTTATCCGTATCGATCAGGTCATCAACCGTCTGGCAGGCATAAATAACAGTGGAGTGATCACGGCCACCAAAAAACTGGCCAATAGATTTCAATGAAGATTTGGTTAGGTTTTTTGCCAGATACATTGAAATTTGTCTGGCCTGTACAATTTCGCGCTTACGGGTCTTTGATTTAACCATTTCAATAGGTACTTCAAAATATTCACATACTAGTTTCTGGATATATTCAATAGATATTTCACGTGAAACGTTTTTGATGAAATTCTTGAGCATCTGCTTGGCAAGCGGCAGGTCGATTTCTTTACGATTCATCGTTGCATGTGCCAGTAATGTAATCAGCGCTCCTTCGAGCTCTCTGACGTTAGTATCTACATTATGTGCTATATATTCAATAATTTCTGATGGAAGTTCAATACCGTCCTTTTGCATTTTAGTATGCAGAATGGCAATCCGTGTATCTAGGTCTGGCATTTGAAGATCTGCAGACAAACCCCATTTAAACCTTGAAAGGAGACGTTCTTCAAGGCCGCTTAAATCTTTGGGAGCTTTATCAGAAGTTAATATAATTTGCTTTCCTGTCTGGTGAAGGTGATTAAAGGTATGGAAAAATATTTCCTGAGTTCGGTCACGTCCTGCCAGGTTGTGTACATCATCTACAATGAGTACGTCCATCAACTGATAAAAATTGACAAAATCATTAACTGAATTATTTTTCAGAGAATCGACGAACTGCTGGGTATATTTCTCTGCAGAAACATATAGAACCAGTTTATCTGGATGATGCGTTTTAACAGAGGCTCCTATTGCCTGAGCAAGGTGTGTTTTACCTAAACCAGTACCACCATAAATCATCAGCGGATTAAAAGATGTTCCACCTGGTTTTCCAGCAACAGCAAAACCAGCTGACCTTGCAAGCCTGTTACAATCACCTTCGACAAAATTATCGAATGAATAATTTGAATTTAACTGTGGGTCAATATTGATCTTTTTCAAACCAGGAATCACAAACGGATTCTGAATAGATTCATTTATTTTCACCGGCATTGGAACTGATTGATTTTTCAGTTCACCATTGCCTGAAGTCGGAATATTGATAGTAAACGGTTTATTATTAGTACCATGCGTTGCCTTATCCATTACGATATTGTACTCTAGACGACCTTCAACTCCGAGTTCGTGTTTAATTGTTTTTCTGAGCAGGTTTACATAATGCTCTTCAAGCCATTCGTAGAAAAAAAGACTGGGAACCTGAATGGTTAAAATAGATGCTTCAAGTTTTAGTGCATTGATAGGCTCAAACCAGGTCTTGAAACTTTGAGTGGGTACATTATCCTTTATTATCCGAAGACAATTTTCCCACACAGACTGACAGGTTTTTTCCATAGGTAAAATGTTAATAAGTTGATTTTCAAGTACTGGAAAAAAATAGGTTTCCAATAACAGGCCTGAACAAGATTAGAAAAAAAATCTGATAAAACGTCAATATTTTTTCAATGAGTAAATTATTGATATACAGAGTTTTATGTTAAAAAAAAGGGTTTGTAACGTACTTTATATTAACGGTTAATAATTAGGGTTTAAACACCATATTTTTCTCAGATTTTCAGGTTTCCTTACCCTATAGTTATTAACACCTTTTAAATAATAGCCTGTTAGCTGGTTTAAACTATGCTTGATATTCTCCGAATTCGCTTCTAAGTATGTCTGAGATTTCACCCAGTGTGGCATAATTCTCAACTGCTATGAGAATATAAGGAATAAGGTTTTCGGTACCCCCTGCTGCAATTCTTAGATTTTCAAGTGCGTTGAGAACTGCTATCGTTTGTCTATATGAACGTAAGACTGCCAGTTTATCAGTCTGATTTACTCTTATCTGATCTGATACCTGAAACAACTTGCCCAACGGTTTTTCGGGTACTACAAAAATATTAACACCAACAATACTTTGTTTATGTTGCTCAAGGTCTTTTTGAAACTGGTAGGCCGCCTCTGCTATCTCTTTCTGAATAAAACCAGTTTCAATTGCCTTAACAGAACCTCCGAGTTTATCAATCTGATCAATGTACTGCCAACTGAGTTCTTCAATTTCATCAGTCAGACTTTCAACAAAGTAAGAGCCTGCAAGTGGATCTGCAGTTGCTGAAATACCACTTTCTACAGCAAGAATCTGCTGGGTACGTAAGGCTATCGTTGCAGCCTGTTCTGTTGGTAATGAAAGAGCTTCATCATAGCCGTTTGTATGCAAGCTCTGCGTGCCCCCCATAATAGCAGCCATGGCCTGTATAGTGGTTCTTACAATGTTATTCAAGGGCTGCTGGGCGGTAAGAGTTGACCCACCTGTCTGGCAATGAAACCTCAGCTGATGGGCCTTGGGATCAGTCGCTCCGAGTTCAGTGGTTATTTTAGCCCACATTCGTCTTGCTGCCCTGAACTTGGCTATTTCTTCAAAGAAATTGTTGTGACAGTTAAAAAAAAAGGACAGCCGGGGTGCAAAAATATTTATATCAAGCCCAACAGCTATTGCGGCCTTTACATACGCTTTACCATTGGCCAGGGTAAAGGCAAGTTCCTGAACAGCAGTAGAACCGGCTTCTCTGATATGATAGCCAGAAATAGAAATAGTATTCCACCTGGGTAATTCTTCACTGCAGTATGCAAAAATATCAGTGATAAGCCGCATTGACTGCTGTGGAGGATAAATATAGGTTCCTCTGGCCGCATACTCTTTCAGAATATCATTCTGAATTGTACCAGAAAGCAGCTTTAGATCAATACCCTGTTTTTTTGCAACAGCAATATACATACACAGTAAAATGGCAGCTGTCGCGTTAATGGTCATTGAAGTACTGATTTGAGAAAGGTCAATGCCATCGAACAGCTGCTCCATATCAATCAGTGAATCAATAGCTACACCAACCTTTCCGACCTCGCCCTCAGCAAAGAGGTGGTCTGAATCATAACCGATCTGAGTAGGCAGATCAAAGGCAACTGATAAACCGGTTGTACCTTGGGCAAGTAAATATTTATACCGTTTATTTGACTCTTCAGCAGTCGAAAAGCCAGCATACTGCCTCATTGTCCACATTTTGCCCCGATACATGTCTGCCTGAATACCTCTTGTATAGGGGAATATTCCGGGTAAGGCCGCTTCTGTAACCGGGCCGGTATATACTTCTCTTACGGGTATACCCGAACTGGTTTTGACTTCCTGAATCATATGATTGGTAAACAAATTTTAAAAATCTAAGGTCAACAAGAAAAATGACCGTAAAGCTCTGTAATAGAAATATCAGTTAGAATAATTGCCTGATTTCACGCTTTATAAGCAGGGTTGCATAGTCATAAGGGTCAGGATCCATATGACCGGTTTTTTCGAGAATTTTGCGGCTTAGCTCAGCTCCGCTTGCTCCTTCTGGTAATTGTATAGTCTGGTCATTGATTAAAATACTGGTTTCGTCTTTTATCTTTTTTACAACTTGCCAGGCTTCTTCAGAAATATAGATTTGCTGGGATAGGTTATGCTCAAATTCAGTTCTGATCTCATCAAGGGTTTTCATCTGTAACTGCCTTGCGCTGATTCCTGCTTCATAGTTTCTGAGAATCAGATTTGAAGGGTTTGCACGTTCTACATAAACGATAACTCGTTCATAAGCATTAAGCCTCAATGGTAGCATTTTGTCAATTGTTTTCAATTTAAGTTCAAGCGACCGCTTTTCTCTTTCTTCAAGCAAAAAACTTTTAACGAGTAAAAACATTGCGCCAAGAACAATTAAAGCTGGTAAGATAATTTTTAATAAATCAGGTATGGTTGTCTGGTTCATATACTGGGTTTTAAACAAAAATCATGATTTAAACTTATATTTGCATCACAGAATTTCACAGATGGAAAAAACAGCAGAAGTACTGGTAAATTTTACGGTAGGGGCAATCAATGAAATTAAACAAATGATTGCAATTGAGCCAAATAAAAGCACCACAAACCAACCTTTAGGCTTGAGACTGGGTGTTGAAGGTGGTGGATGTGCAGGTCTTAGTTATACCCTTGCATTTGACAATAAAACGGCTGAAGACCTGGAGTATACGGTTGAAGATATTTTGGTTTTCATGAATAAGGCGCAAAGTATGTATCTACTGGGTATGGAGGTTGATTACAAAGATGGTCTGAATGCCCGCGGATTTACATTTTCTAATCCGAATGCCCAATCTACCTGTGGCTGTGGCAGCTCTTTCGGGGTATAGCGGGGCCAAAGATTACAATTTTTAATACAGTACCTTCCATAACTAGTTAAACTAAATCGTTGGCTATTGAATTATCTTGACATCATCCGCGAAAGCTTTAATTCAATAAAGGGCAATAAACTACGTACAACCCTGACTGCGCTGATCATTTCGATCGGGATCATGGCACTCGTAGGAATTCTTACTTCCATAGACAGCATAAAGAATTCTCTGACAGATAATTTTTCGTTAATGGGCACCAACTCATTTAAAATTCAGAACAGGGGTTTAAACATACGGTTTGGTAATAGTGGGACTGCCCCGAAACATTACAAACCGATCAGTTTTATAGAAGCAATGGATTTTAAGAATTCTTTTAATTCGCCAGCTATTGTTTCAATTTCAACTTCAGCCACATCGAATGCTACTATCAAAAATGAGACGGCCAAAACCAATCCCAATATTTCGGTGATGGGTGGCGATGAGTCTTACGCCCTTACAAATGGCTACAAGATTGGTAGTGGTAGAAATGTGAATACTTCAGAAGTGACGGCAGGAAGTAACGTTGTTATCATAGGGGTTGAAATCGAAAAAAAGCTTTTTAAAGATGCTGACCCACTCGGAAAATTAATATCTATTGGAAGTGAAAAATTCAGAATCATAGGAATATTTGAATCCAAGGGGTCTTCAGCAGGCCTGAATGGTGACCGTGTTTGTCTTATTCCTTTGTTAAAAGGGAAGGCCATCAGTAATAGTTTGCATCCAACTTATAATATGGTGGTGCAGGTTCAAAATGCAACCCAGATGCCACAAATTATTGCTGAAGCAACGGGCACCTTTAGAAATATCAGAAAGTTACATCAGGGGCAGGAAGATAATTTCGAAATCTCAAAAAGTGATGAACTCATTAACCAGCTTCTTGGAAATATTGCTATCGTAACAGTAGCTGCAACTGCGATTGGCATTATCACTCTTTTCGGAGCATCTATTGCCCTGATGAATATCATGCTTGTTTCTGTTACTGAACGAACACGAGAGATTGGCATCAGAAAAGCAATCGGGGCCACATCTGAGTACATCAGGCAGCAGTTTCTTGCCGAAGCGCTAGTAATCTGCCAGTTGGGCGGACTGGGAGGAATTATTCTTGGAATCTTAATTGGTAATATAGTTCCTTTGCTTGTAGGCGGAGGATTTATCTTCCCCTGGTTATGGATAGCAGGGGCAATAGTTGTCTGTATTGGTGTCGGAATCTTCTCAGGTATTTACCCTGCCATAAAAGCATCAAAACTAGACCCTGTTGAAGCATTAAGATACGAATAGCCATTTATCAATGGTATTGTGACTTATAATATTCCTGGTAGGCACCTGAAGTAATCTCATTTAACCATGCCTGATTTTCAAGATACCAATCAACCGTAAGCTCAAGTCCTTCTTCAAACTGAAGGCTGGGCTGCCATCCCAGCTGGGATTGCAATTTTGAAGAATCTATCGCATATCTAAGGTCATGACCTGCACGGTCAGTTACATATTCAATCAGGTTGGCTGAATCTCCTGCCCTACGTCCTAATTTTTTGTCCATGATCTTACACAGAAGATTGATAACATCAATATTCTTCCATTCATTGTGGCCGCCGATATTGAATGTCTCTCCGGCCTTAGCCTGATGAAAAATCAAGTCAATAGCCCGGGCATGATCTTCAACAAACAGCCAGTCACGTACATTTTCACCCATACCATAAACAGGCACCTTTTTACCAATCTTGATATTATTTATTGCCAGAGGAATAAGCTTTTCTGGAAAATGAAATGGCCCGTAATTATTTGAACAGTTTGAAATAACAGTATTCATTCCATAGGTATCAAAGTAGGCCCGCACAAAATGATCTGAACTGGCTTTTGAAGCTGAGTAAGGACTATGAGGATCATAGGCCGTTTTTTCTGTAAACAGACCTGTTGCACCCAGACTTCCGTATACTTCGTCAGTCGAAACATGATAAAACCGGTGACCTGCAAGATCTGCCTGCCAATGTTTTCGCGAAACGTTCAAAAGGTTAGCTGTACCTACGACATTGGTCATCACAAAGTCAAGTGGCCTGGTTATAGATCTGTCAACATGTGACTCTGCAGCCAGGTGTATTACACTATCTGGATTACAGGCAGCAAAAACATCCTCAAGTTGAAGCGTATCGGTGATATCGGCCCTGATAAATTTATAATTTGCAGTATGTTCAATATCAGTCAGATTTCTGAGGTTACCAGCATATGTCAGTTTATCAAGGTTTATGATAGTATGCTGTGGATATTTATTGACAAATAACCTTACAACATGTGAACCTATAAAACCAGCCCCGCCTGTAATCAGAATATTCATTTTTGTTTATTTTTTGATAGATATTGTTCCCAATGCCAGGAAGATTTCAACATTTCTTCGAGCCCTAGTTCAGCTGTCCAGTTTAAAACAGACTTTGCCTTACTTGCATCTCCGTAAATATTAACGACATCACCAGGTCTTCGGGCACCAATCTTATAATTTACCGTTACTCCGTTGACCTCTTGAAAGGTACGAATAACATCGAGTACACTAAACCCCTTGCCTGTTCCAAGGTTAAATACTTCGTTCTTAGACAGATTTTCTGCAGTAAGTAACCGCTTACAGGCTATAACATGTGCACGGGCCAGATCAATCACATGTATAAAATCACGAATACATGACCCATCAGGTGTATCATAATCGGCACCAAAAACTATTAACTCTTTTCTGATTCCAATGGCTGTCTGTGTAATATATGGAACCAGATTATTGGGAGCTCCTACCGGCAGTTCACCTAATAGTGAACTGGGATGTGCTCCTACTGGATTGAAATAACGGAGAGAAATTACACGTAATTCTGCAGCCTTTGAACTGAATTCAAGAATCTCTTCACAAATTTGTTTCGTATTCCCATAAGGTGATTCTGCCTTTTTAAAAGGTGCTTCTTCGGTAACAGGCAATAAGTCAGGCTCCCCATATACGGTACAGGAAGACGAAAAAACTAATTTCAGGGTTGGTCCGGCCACCTTTATCAGATTCATCAAAGAACCCACATTATTCTGATAATAATCAAGTGGCTTGCTTATCGACTCTCCTACGGCTTTAAATGCAGCGAAATGAATCACTACGGCAATATCCTGATGGCTGGCATAAAATGCTTCAAGCAACTCTGGATCCTGCAGATTAAATTGATGAAATTCAGGTCTCACACCTGTGATTGTTTCAATACCATCAAGAGAAGAAAGACTTGAATTACTTAGATCATCAATAATTATTGGCTCATATCCAGCATTTATAAGCTCTACAACTGTATGGGAACCTATGTAACCTGTACCACCGGTAACGAGTATTTTTTTACCCATAATTTATTTATTGTATTGACTGAAATCTTTATGATGCAGTTCTTGTGTTGGAAGATTTTTGAAATATTCATAGGTAATGGCAAGGCCTTCTGCCCTGCCAACCTTAGGCTCCCAGTTAAGCAGTTCACGTGCTTTAGTAATATCTGGTTTGCGCTGTTTGGGGTCATCGACTGGTAAGTCTGTATAGATGATTTTTTGTGTTGTACCTGTAAGCTTGATTATTTCTTCTCCAAACTGAGCAATCGTAATCTCATCAGGATTACCAATATTAACAGGCTGAGTATAATCACTGTGCAATAAGCGGTAAATACCTTCGACTAAATCATCAACATAACAAAATGAACGTGTCTGACTGCCATCACCGAATACGGTAAGGTCTTCACCTCTCAAGGCCTGACCGATAAAAGCAGGTAGTACACGTCCGTCATTTAATCGCATTCGAGGTCCGTAGGTATTGAAGATACGGATGATCCGTGTCTCAAGCCCATGAAACGTATGATAAGCCATCGTGATAGCTTCCTGAAAACGTTTAGCCTCATCATAAACACCTCTGGGGCCAACAGGATTTACATTACCCCAGTATTCTTCAGGTTGAGGATGTACTGCAGGGTCACCATATACCTCTGAGGTAGATGCCACAAGAATTCTCGCTTTTTTACTTCTGGCAAGACCAAGCAGATTATGCGTGCCAAGAGAGCTTACCTTTAATGTCTGTATAGGAATTTTTAGGTAATCAATTGGGCTTGCAGGTGAGGCAAAGTGCAGGATATAATCAATTTCACCGGCAACATGCACGTACTTTGATACATCTTGATTATAAAATTCAAACTGTGCTTCTTTGAAAAGATGCTCTATATTTTTGAGAGACCCTGTTATCAGATTATCCATTCCAACCACATTGTAACCCTCTTTCATAAAGCGGTCACATAGATGTGAACCCAGAAAGCCTGCGGCTCCGGTAATTAGAATCCTTTTATTGCGCATATAGGTAGGTTTTAATTATCCTGTGAGAGGCTGGGGGCTAAAATAACTGTAGACGAATGTAATGAAAAGCTCTTAATTAGAATGTTTAATCGATCAATTGACGACCAATACTGCTATAGTAAAAACCTAATTCCTGCATCTTGTCAAGATCATACAGATTACGGCCATCGAAAATTACAGGTGCTTTAAGAGAGGACTTCATTTTTTCAAAGTCGGGATTTCTAAATAATGACCATTCGGTAACAATGATTAATGCATCAGCTCCTGTTAAAGTATCATACTCATCATGACCATAATCAATTTTTGATCCGAAATTTTTCTCTATATGTTTCATGGCTTCTGGATCATAGACATGCAGTTTTGCACCCGCATTCAGCAGGCTTTCAAGAATATGAACAGCAGGGGCCTCTCTGATATCATCGGTTTCTGGTTTGAAAGCCAGGCCCCAGATAGCAAACTTTTTGCCAGCAACATCTCCTCCATAATAGGAAAGAATACGCGCTACGAAATTTTCACGCTGCCGTTTATTGACGGCAATAACGGCATTAAGGATTTTGAAATCATATCCTGCTTCATCTGATGATTTTAATAAAGCAAGAACATCTTTTGGAAAACAACTTCCCCCATAACCAACCCCTGGAAATAAAAATCTTCTGCCAATACGATCATCAGACCCTATGCCTTTTCTAACCATGTCGACATTTGCACCAACCTGCTCACACAAATTGGCTACCTCATTCATAAATGAAATTTTAGTGGCAAGAAATGAATTTGCAGCATACTTGGTTAGCTCGGCTGAAGCCTCATCCATAAAAATTATAGGATTACCCTGGCGAACGTATGGGGCATACAGTTCATTCATTAATTTTCTGGCAGGTTCTGAGGTTGTTCCGATAACAATACGGTCGGGTTTCATGAAATCGTCAACAGCAACCCCCTCACGTAAAAATTCAGGATTAGAAACCACATCAAAAGGATGTTTTGTGAAACTGGATATAGTGCGGCTCACAAGTTCAGCTGTACCTACTGGAACTGTACTTTTATCAACAATCACCGTGTAACCTGTAAGCAGTTTGCCGATGTCTTCTGCTGCACCCAGTATATATGACAGGTCTGCCGAACCATCTTCTCCAGGAGGGGTTGGCAAGGCCAGAAAAATAATTTCTGCATCTTTAATTCCCTTCTCCAGATCGGTGGTAAATATAAGTCTGCGTTGGGCAATATTGCGATGAAACAAGATTTCAAGACCTGGCTCGTAAATCGGGACCACACCTGAGTTCATCATACTAATTTTATCTTCATTGATATCAACACAGGTAACCATATTACCAGTTTCTGAGAGGCAGGTTCCGGTTACAAGGCCAACATATCCGGTTCCGACTACGGCTATCTTCATATTATAGGTTTAAAATTTTAAATTATCAGGCAGATTTATAGATTAAGGCTAATATACCCGATTTATTATTGTCAGGTAATCTATAAGATTCATTTTACAAAGCGGAAGATAATAACTTCCTTTGAGTACACTAAAAACATGTTGATTCTTTACAGAGTAGTGCTCTTTTTTTATGTCAGACTTATCTGGGTAGCTTCTTTTTTCAACAAAAAAGCAGATTTGTTTCTCAGAGGAAGAAAAAGCCAAGAAGTTCGACTTAAATCACTGGCATTACAGTTAGAAAGCCGGGTATGGTTTCATTTTTCATCACTTGGAGAATTTGAACAGGGGCGCCCACTCATAGAGCGGTGGAAACATGATTACCCTGCGGATAAAATCATTCTTACCTTTTTCTCTCCATCAGGTTATGAGATTCGCAAGAACTACCCTGTTGCAGATAATGTATTTTATCTTCCTGTAGATGGCCCGCACAGTTCATTAAAATTTATCAAACAGCTCAGCCCTCGAGTCGCTATTTTTACTAAATATGACTTCTGGTACTACTATTTCTTTTACCTGCAGCAGTTTGAAATTCCGCTCTATATGATATCAGTAAAATTTAGAACAGATCAGATTTTTTTTAAATGGTATGGCAAACTGTTTAAGAAAATGCTGGCCTGGGTTAACTGGTTTTTTGTACAGGATGAGTTATCGATGACCCTCTTGCAGTCAACTGGAAATAATCAGGTCTCTATAGCTGGTGATACCCGGTTTGACAGAGTCATTGAGAATTTTGAGCATCGTCAGCCTTTACCAGAGATTCGGGCATTTACGGCTGGATGTTTAACGTTGATTGCTGGCAGCACATGGTCTAAAGATGAGAAGCTGCTACTTAAGTTACTGGTAGAACCCGCTTTTGACCATTGGAAATTCATCATTGCCCCTCATGAGCCAGGGCTTAAGCAGATTCAGGCCATAATTGACAATTCACCCGTTGAAGTTATGTTGTATTCTACGTTAAAACAACGGTTTTTTCAATCGGGCATACTTGCTAAGCAGGGTGAAAATTTATTGCCCCAGGGAACCGGTAAAAGCCAGCTCAATAATTCCAGATTACTGCTGGTTGATAATATAGGAATGCTGTCATCTATTTACCAGTTTGGCAATCTGGCATATATCGGAGGGGGCTTTGGTAGCGGAATTCATAATATACTTGAAGCTGGTGTAGCTGGAATACCAGTAATCTTCGGCCCTGAATTCAAAAAGTTTAAAGAAGCAGTAGATACCCTTAAACTTGGATGCTCTTTTTCTGTGGCGACTTATCAGGAGCTTTTAACCTACTTTACATTATTTCAAAATATCGAAAAAAGGACTATGGCAGGCAACAGAATATCAGCTTATATCAGGAAAAATCGTGGTGCAACCTCGGTCATCCTTGAAAGGCTGCATCATGATCTAAAAACTGGTAATTAAACAACCTCTTTGGCAAGTTTGACCAGCGTTTCTATCCATTTTGGCTCATTATTTAAACTTTCAACAAGTTCAACATGCTCTCCTCCTGCTGCGACAAACTCGTCTTTTAGTTCAGTTGTTACTTCAAATAAGGTTTCAAGACAATCAGCTACAAATGCAGGACAAAAAATAAGTACCCTCTTTTTACCCTCTGCAGCCAAACGAAGAATTGTTTCCTGGGTCGAAGGCCTGATCCATGGGTCACGACCAAGACGTGACTGAAAACTTATGGTATACCGGCCCGGGTCAATTTCTAATCTTGCTGCAAGTAATCTGGCCGTATCATGGCACTGGGCTGCATAGCAGTTTTTATTTGTTTCATTGAAAGTTGAACAGCAGATCCCGTTTGCCTGGCAATAGGCTCCAGTAGCATCAGACTTACGAAGCTGCCTGACCGGTAGTCCATGGAAACTAAAGATAATATGATCAAATTCAGCTGGCTTATGTCTTTCACCATTGATAGCAAAAGCTTCAATCATGCCTGGCTCATCATGGTAACTTTTTAAAAATGAAATTTGGGGTATTACCTGCCACTTACTAACAATATCCATGATTTTCTCATGAACTGAGCCTGTAGAAGCTGAAGCATAATGCGGAAACATCGGTATCACACGGATATGGTCAATGCCCTCTTTTCTGAAATTTTCAAGTGCTGAGTCTATCGAAGGGCTCTGGTAGCGCATGGCCAACTGGACATGAAAATCAGGTCCCAGAGACTCTTGCAGGCTCTGTTTTACCTGGCGACCGTAAACCATTAAAGGAGAACCTTCTTCCATCCATACTTCCCGGTAGCTTGCTGCTGATTTTGGTGAACGAAATGGGGCTATTACCAGGTTCAGCAAAAGCGTTCTCACAACCGGGTTGATATCAAGCACCCTGGGATCACTTAAAAACTCACGTAAGTACTTGCGTACGTCAGCAGTAGAAGTACTGTCAGGTGTACCCAGGTTTACAAGCAGTACGCCTGTAGTTTTAGTTATATTATCTTGCATTTAGTGTGTAGAGAATCAGTTATTAGATTTAAAAAAGAAGCAACTGCTCCCTTACTTCCTGCATAAGCCAGAGTGGAGTAGAAGTAGCGCCACAAATACCTACCCGTTCACCTTGCTTGAAACTTAAAGGTTCAAGTTCAGCAGTACTTGAAATAAAAATGGTATTTGTATTATATTGTTTGCAAACTTCAAAAAGGATCTTTCCGTTTGATGACTTTTTTCCAGATACAAAAACAATGCAATCAAAATTGACGACAAATTTTCTTAACTCTTCGTCCCGGTTGCTAACCTGCCGGCAAATAGTATCATTTGCTCTTACCTCATAGCCCCTTTTACTTAATTCATCTTTAATAGCATAGAATTTTTCAGTACTCTTAGTTGTCTGACTGAACAAGGTGACGTTTTGAGGTAGATCTAGTTTATTTAATTCATCGATATCCTGAAAAACAATACCCTTGCCTCCTGTTTGTCCCTGAAGACCGATAACTTCTGCATGTCCGTGTTTACCGTAAATAAGGATGGTCTGTTTATCATCAAAAGCATTCTTAATCCGGTTTTGTAATTTCAAAACTACCGGACAGGATGCGTCCATCAACTGCAAATTATTTTCAAGGGCAAGCCTATATGTTTCTGGAGCTTCACCATGAGCTCTGATCAACACCTTTTCATCTTTCAGTGCCGCCATTTCCTGATGTGTGATGATGATCAGACCTTTCTTTTTCAGGCGTGAAACTTCTTCATCATTATGCACGATATCACCAAGACAGTATAAATATCCTTGATTTTCAAGAATTGATTCAGCCATATCGATGGCGTAAACTACCCCAAAACAAAAGCCAGAGTCGGTATCAATACTTACTTCCAGGTTTAACATAGGCTCATTTTTATTATTACAATCAGTTTAACACTTTATCAGCCTTGATTATACCAGACTTTACAAGATATTCTGCAATTTGCACAGCATTTGTTGCCGCTCCCTTACGCAAATTATCAGAAACTACCCAGATATTCAAAGACTTAGGCTGTGAATAGTCACGCCTAATACGTCCAACAAATACTTCGTCTTTATGTTGTGAATAAATAGGCATAGGGTAGATAAGTTTATCAAGATCATCTTGAACAATAATACCTGGAGCAGCCCTGAGAATGGCCTTGACCTGATCGAGCTCAAAATCATTTTCAAATTCTATATTAACGGCTTCCGAATGCCCGCCAACCACAGGAATTCTAACCGTAGTTGCCGTTACCTGTATACTTGAATCACCCATAATCTTTTGGGTTTCAAGAATCATTTTCATTTCTTCTTTGGTGTACCCATTGTCAAGAAATACATCAATTTGAGGTATAACGTTCATATCGATCGGATAAGGATATGCTTTCTCCCCATCAATGTTTTGACGTTCATTCATAAGCTGGGTTACGGCTTTTACTCCTGTACCCGTTACTGACTGATAAGTACTTACAACAATTCTTTTGATTTTATATTTATCGTGCAGCGGTTTTAAGGCAACAACCATCTGTATGGTAGAGCAGTTGGGGTTGGCAATTATTTTGTCAGAGGCCGTTAGCTCTGTCACATTTACTTCAGGTACGATCAGCTTCTTGGTTGGGTCCATACGCCAGGCAGATGAATTGTCGATGACTACTGTGCCAGTTTCAGCAAACTTTGGCGCATACGTCAAAGAAGTTGAACCACCCGCTGAGAATAAAGCAATATCAGGATGTATAGCAATTGCCATTTCCATAGATACAACAGACCATTTTTTCCCCTGAAAATCAATCTCCTTACCAACACTTCTCTCTGAGGCAACTGGTATAAGGGTTGTCACAGGGAAGTCTCTTTCAGCTAAAATCTTAAGCATTACCGTACCAACAAGGCCAGTACAACCTACAACTGCAACTTTCATTTTTATATCTTTAGATTTGTGAACAATTAATACAAATATCCAAAATTCTGGCTTTTAATGCCTGATTATCATTCAGTAAAAAGTTTTTTTTGTGGGTATTCTTTATTTTAATTTTGAAGAGATTTCACAATCAGAATTTTGATGCAATAATTTATCTTTAATTAGAATTTTATTCTGAATTATAAGTTTTAAAATCTTAAACTCAGAATAATGTTTGGTCTGTTTAAATTTACACCCTAACTTAGCTTGCTAAATTTACCGTTATGAATGAATGTATAATTGTGACTGGGGCAAATGGGCAGGTTGGTTCTGAACTCGTTGAACAATTGCGGCTTATTTATGGGCAAAAGTCTGTTATTGCCCTAGATATCAGGCATTCTGGAATCGAAAATACGGGGCCGTTCATACAGTCAGATATTACTGAATTAGAAAACCTGCAGGAAATTTTTAGAGCATACAAGCCTACCCAGGTTTACCATCTGGCGGCTATTCTTTCGGCTGTGGGTGAGCAAAACCCAAAAAAAGCATGGGATCTGAATATGGGCGGCCTGCTTAATATTCTTGATTGTTGTGTAGCCTATCAGGTAAAAAAGGTCTTTTGGCCAAGCTCAATCGCTGTCTTTGGCCCAGCAACCCCGAAAGACCTCAGTGCTCAGTATACCATCATGGACCCTACAACTGTTTATGGTATCAGTAAACTTGCTGGTGAGCGTTGGTGTGAATACTATTTTAAGCAATTTAATCTTGACGTAAGAAGCATCCGATATCCTGGCATCATCAGCTGGAAAACACCACCTGGTGGAGGTACTACTGATTATGCGGTTCAAATGTATCATGATGCCATATCTACAAAAAAATATGAATGTTACCTAAGTCGGGGAAGCCGCTTGCCAATGATTTATATGGAAGACGCCATCAGGGCTACCTTGCTCTTGATGGATGCTCCCGTTGCTGCTATCCAGATAAGAAGCAGTTATAATGTTGCCGGCATCAGTTTTACTCCTGAAGAAGAAGCACTCTCCATTAACACTCATATTCCTGAATTTACTTTAACGTATAATTCAGCAGATTCAAGACAGCAGATTGCAGATTCATGGCCAGATTCTATTGATGATTCACAAGCAACCAATGATTGGGGATGGAGACCTGCCTTTGATTTGAAAAAAATTACTGAAACTATGCTTCATGAGCTTTCAGCTCACCCTGAATCTGTTCACGCCTGACAGAATTTAATATTGTAGGGTATGATCTGGGCTTAATTCTTATTTTTGCTAAAACCACAGAAAATATGCCTTCCACCAAAATAATTGTAAATAATAACGGCTCGCTAAAAATTGAAGGCGATTTTGAAATAGTAGATCGTGAAGGAAAGGCGTATGGCCTACAAGGTCGTACAGTTATTGGAATTTGCCGTTGTGGCTTATCCAAAAATAAACCATTCTGCGATGGCTCACATAATAATCATTTTGAACATGAAGCTCAGGCATTTGATTTGCCTCCAAAAAAGGTCGTTTAATTTGATTTAGAAAGCCGCCGGTTCTGATTCATAAAGACATCAATATTAATTGAAATACCTACGTCTCAAGCCAGAAAAACGTCAATATTAAACAGCTTTAAGATTCGTCTGATCAGTAATCTGATCAGACTTTTTTATGGCCAGACCAGAATGAAGAATCCGTACATAAAAACCAGTTCCGTCATAAGGTCTTTTCAGGGGATGATTTTTACAGCTATCACAGCAACAGCCATCTGTAATCTCTCCACAGGATTCACACTGCAAAAAATGTTGGTTACACTTGGGATTAGCACAATTAATCATTCTCGGGCTAACTTTATTGCAAGTTTTACAGGTAGAAATAATGGTAGGATTAATGTTGTTAACATCTACAGCGAGACGGTTATCAAAAACATAGCATTTACCATCAAAATCTTCGCCCCCGGTTTCTTTACCATACCTGATAATGCCACCTTTTAACTGGTACACATCAGAGAATCCTTCATGTAATAATAAAGCTGATGCTTTTTCGCATTTGATTCCTCCTGTACAATAGGTAACAATGGTCTTGTCTTTATACTGGGCCAGTTCATTAATCCTGGAAGGGAAATCACGAAAATTATCTATATCAAGTCTGACTGAATTCTTAAAGTGCCCGAGTTCATGTTCATAGTTTGAACGAACATCGAGAATAACTACGTCATCTCTGTTTTTAAATTGAATAAATTCGGCAGGGTCAAGATGTTTGCCTGTTACCGTATTTGGATCAATACCGATAGAATTTGCAATACCCAGATGAATGATCTCAGGTTTATAGCGACAATACATCCTGAAAAAAGAAGGTGATTCAACCTGATCAATTTTGAAATCGATTTCGGCAAACTCTGATCTTTCACTTAAGACCGACATATATTCTTCACAGTCGCTGGTCAAGCCCGACACCGTACCATTTAGGCCTTCTGTAGCTACAATTATACGCCCCTTTAGCCCTAATTTTTTACAAAATTTAAAATGAGTGACGGCGAAGCTCTCAGGATCCTTAATTTTTGTATAGCAATAATAGAGCAGCGTACGATATTTAAAGGGTTCCATACCAGCATGAAAAGGTTTCAAAGTAACAAATATACAAAATTACTTGTTTTTAAAACTTTATATACTTTTACAAGTTATACGCCCACCATTTTTTTCTCATTGACAATAGGTAATTTACCTGCATCTGCCTGGTTCTTACCTTTCTCTTCTTATAATGCATAGAAGTCAATGCAGGCAAAAACAGACATCCGGGTTTACCAACCCAGTTCGAACATCTTCTGCCGTCAAAACGTTATATTTGCATTTTAATTTAGTCAATTATGTACGGAACGCTTAAAACCATTTTGGAACAGGAACTTGCCAGTATTAAAGAAGCAGGTCTTTATAAAAAAGAACGGATCATTACAACACCTCAGGGTGCAGATATAAGAGTTGAAAGTGGAAGTGAGGTTATAAATTTTTGTGCAAATAATTACCTGGGTCTGTCATCAGATCCGATAGTAATTGAGGCTGCAAAAAAAGCGCTTGACACACATGGGTTCGGTTTATCGAGCGTGCGCTTCATTTGTGGCACTCAGGATATTCATAAAACACTTGAAAAGAAGCTCTCAGATTTTTTAGGCACGGAAGATACAATTCTTTATGCTGCTGCTTTTGACGCCAACGGCGGAGTATTTGAACCTCTGTTCAATGCAGAAGATGCCATTATTTCTGATGAACTAAACCATGCCTCGATCATTGATGGCATTCGGTTGTGTAAATCGGCGCGACTGCGTTTTAAACATAATGATATGGCTGATCTGGAAGAAATCTTAAAGGCATCAGCTCATCACAGATATCGGATTATAGTTACAGATGGAAGTTTCTCGATGGATGGAACCATTGCACAGCTAGATTTAATCTGTGAGCTGGCCGAAAAATACAATGCCCTTGTCATGATAGACGAATCTCACTGTACTGGTTTTCTGGGTAAAACCGGACGCGGCACTCATGAACTAATGGGTGTTATGGGTAAAATTGATATCATCACAGGTACACTGGGCAAGGCATTGGGCGGGGCATCAGGTGGTTTTACCAGTGGAAGAAAAGAGATCATCGATTTATTGAGGCAACGATCAAGACCTTACCTATTTTCAAATACCCTTGCTCCGGCGATAACAGGAGCAACAATTGCAGTCTTAGACCACTTGTCTGAAAGTACTGAACTGCGTGATAAACTTGAAAAAAATACGGCCTACTTCAGATCAGAAATGACAGCAGCAGGTTTTGACATCAAACCAGGCATTCATCCTATTGTACCCATTATGCTTTATGAAGCAAAACTAGCTCAGGAATTTGCCTCCCGCCTGCTTGATGAAGGTATTTATGTAATTGGATTCTTTTATCCGGTAGTTGCTAAAGGCAAGGCCAGGATACGGGTTCAGATTTCTGCCGCCCATGAACAGCACCACTTAAAAAAAGCAGTCGATGCATTTATAAAAGTTGGAAAAGAACTGGGTGTAATTTAATTAACCTGTTGAAAATGGCATGATTTCCAATTAAAAAGATACATGAAACAGCAAATAGTTCAATTTAAACAAGAGGTTAGAAATACCATATTTATGACTGAAGAAGATCTTGAGCAATTCAGGATCAGGTTTCTCGGTAAAAAAGGAATTCTGGCTGTCTTGTTTGATGAGTTTAAGCAAAGTGATCCATCAGTCAGAAAAGAACTAGGCAAAGAACTCAATGAGCTGAAACAACTAGCTGAAAATTCATACAGCGAATCTAAAACGCTGATGGTTCCGGTAGGCGTAAATGCCGGCAAAAAGATTGATACAAGCCTACCGGGGTTTCCCCAGCCTGTTGGGTCAAGACATCCTATTTCAATTTTGCGAAATAAAATTATTGAAATCTTCTCGCGTATCGGCTTTACTATAGCTGAAGGCCCTGAAATTGAAGATGACTGGCATAATTTTTCAGCTTTGAATTTTCCACCAGAACATCCGGCCCGTGATATGCAGGATACTTTTTTCATTGAAAAAGATGAATCAGGTAATGGTAATGATATTGCACTGAGAACTCATACCTCATCTGTTCAGATCAGACTAATGGAACATGGCAAGGCACCTTTCAGAGTTATCATGCCAGGTCGCGTTTTTCGCAATGAAGCAGTTTCTGCCAGATCAAACTGCTTTTTTCACCAGGTAGAGGGTCTATATGTTGATAAGAATGTATCCTTTGCTGACCTCAAGCAAACACTCTTCTATTTTGTACTGGAAATGTTTGGGGCGGGTACTGAAATCAGATTCAGGCCTTCTTATTTTCCTTTTACAGAACCCTCTGCAGAACTTGATATTACCTGCAGCAATTGTGGAGGCCCGGGCTGTAATATTTGTAAATACAGTGGCTGGGTCGAGATACTCGGTTGTGGTATGATTGATCCCGATGTGTTGAAAAATTGCGGTATCGACCCAGAAGAATATTCAGGCTTTGCGTTTGGGATGGGTATAGATAGAATGGCCCTGAATAAGTATAAAACAGGGGATATCCGCCTCTTTTTTGAAAATGATCAGCGCTTTTTGAGCCAGTTTAATACGGTCATCTAAGGTTTATGGACAGTGAAAAAATCATTGACAGCATAAAAAAAGCTTCACGTGACCTCTTTCGGCGCTATGGTTATAATAAGACCAGTGTAAATGAAATCGCTCATAAGGCAAAAATTGCTAAAGCCACCATTTATAAATACTACGACAGTAAAGAGCTAATCTTGCACAGTATTCTTCTTGATTACCTTGAAAAAAGTGTCAAAGAACTAGTAGTCGCATTTCAACCTGAAGAAGATGAAAAAATTCAGTTTGCCCAGTTAATTTTGAGAACCAGTAGAATATCTTTTACTGCCTGCAATGAATTTATAGGTTGGGATTTTATCAGGGAATCTTCAGGAGCTCAGGAATTTCTAAAGAAATTTTCAAATGAACTTGAGGAACTTCTGTTTGAAGCCTTTAGTCAGATTAAAAATGCCCAGAATGATGCCGACTATGCCAAAAGGCTGAGATTTTTGATCAAAGCAAGTAAAAGTATCGTTTTTTCATTTGCCTTCACTTCTGTTAGTGTGGCCGATGTAAAGAAAAACTTTATCAGTTTCAGAAAAGAGATACTCCCCTACCTCATAAAAGGGGCCCTTAGTTAACCAAAAAAACATGTCAAAAAGAATTGAGGGAATTTTAGAAGATGTTCTGATTATTGATATCACAGAAGATGGAAAAGGATTAGGCAAATCAGACGGACAGGTTGTTTTTGTTGAAAAGACTGTACCGGGTGATATTGTGGACGTACAATTACGCAGAAAGAAGAAATCAGTACTGGAAGGAAGTATTGCTGCTTTCAAAACCTATTCTGATCATCGGTCTGCTCCATTTTGCCCGCATTTTGGCATATGTGGAGGTTGTAAATGGCAGCATCTATCGTATGAATCCCAACTGATGTTTAAGGCAAAACAGGTAAAGGACTCACTGGAGAGACTTGGTAAACTTGATATTTCAAGTATGCAGCCAATTTTGGCATCTATAGAACAGGTATTTTACCGCAATAAGCTTGAATATACCTTCTCACATAAACGCTGGCTGAGTCTTGAAGAAGTAGAATCCGGGCTGCAAGTGACCGAACCCGGACTGGGGTTTCATATTCCTGGCAGGTTCGATAAAATTCTTGATATTGAGACCTGTTTCTTACAGTCTGATCCTTCAAATCAGATAAGAAACACGGTACGTGAATATGCTATTACCCAGAACCTAGATTTTTTTAATTTAATTAGCCAGGAAGGCTTTCTGAGAAATCTCATCATCAGGCTGGCCTCGCCGTCAGAACTGATGGTGATTGTTGTATTTGCCCGTGACGAACCTGCACAAATCATAAACATGCTTGAATACGTCAAAACACAGTTTCCATCAATTTCTTCTTTGCAATATATTATCAATACCAAGAAGAATGATACAATATATGATCAGGACGTAATCTTATACAGTGGTCGCGATCATATTTTTGAGCAGATGGAAGAACTGAAATTCAAAATCAGCGCGAAATCTTTTTACCAGACAAATTCAAACCAGGCGTGTAATTTATATAAAAAGGTACGTAACTATGCTGATTTGCAAGGTGATGAACTCGTTTATGATTTATATACAGGCACGGGTACAATTGCTAATTTCATTGCGGCCAAGGCAAAAAAAGTAATAGGAATTGAATACGTTGAGGATGCAGTCAAGGATGCCTTTGAAAATTCTAAACTCAATAATATTAACAATACTGATTTCTTTGCAGGTGATATTAAAGATCTTTTATCACCTGCTTTTATACGGGAACATGGCCGGCCTGATGTTATCATAACCGATCCGCCAAGAGCCGGTATGCATGCTGATGTTGTTGAAGCATTAAGAAACATTGCTGCTGAAAAATTAATCTATGTAAGTTGCAATGCAGCCACTCAGGCCCGTGATATGCAACTTCTCGATTCGGTATATGAAATCATAAGCATCCAGCCTGTAGATATGTTCCCTCATACACAGCATGTAGAAAATATAGTTTATGCAAGAAGAAGAAAAAGAAAATAAGCCGGCCCCAAAACATAAGCTTCCTGTCAGTCCCTTGAAAAGTCTTGAAAAAGACCTGAAATATTATCAAGAATCAATCAGGGAAATTTCAGCAGAAATATTGAAAAATAAAATTTCTAAATACCCAATTTTCATTGCTCACCAGCATGAAGTATCATTGGGTGAAGTTATTCTTGACCGCCATGAGCTCGGTACTGAATGGAGCATTCATGCATCAACCATGGAAGAGCTGATAGAGGTGAAACTTATACTAGAGGAGCGAAAAGATTTTTTTGAATTAAACTTTAAAGATCCTTCTAAATTCATGTGCCTTTTTGTGATCGTACCAGAAGGTGCTAACTTTGCTTTTCATCCATACCATTAACTACCTATATGGCAGCATTGCAATTGTTAAATAAGAAACAGATCGATCAGAAATTAGATCGCATGGCCTACCAGATCATGGAAGATACGGCAGATGATGATGAGATCATCATTGCCGGAATCGCAGATCGGGGTTATGTGCTTGCAATGATGTTGAAAAAAATAATTGAGAAAATCAGTAAACAACGACTTGTACTTATCAAAATATCTATTGATAAAGATGGATCAAGTTTGCAGGCCCATACTGATCTCAACTTAAAGGTATGCGAGAATAAATCGATCATCGTTGTTGATGATGTGCTGAATACAGGAAAAAGCCTGACTTATGGCCTTGGGGTGTTTTTAAATCTGAGGATAAAAAAATTACGCACAGCCGTCTTGGTTGACCGAAGTCATAAACTTTTCCCAATTGAAAGCGACTTTACCGGACTTGAAATTTCAACTGTATCCCATGAACATGTATATGTAATATTGGGCGAGGCAGGCAAAGAAGATTGTGTAATGCTTGAATAAACTGTGGCCTGCCCACCCATAAATAAACTACCATTACCGCATCAGAATCACCTGGGAAGGGCAGCTTTGAAAAGCTGGGCACGTCTTCAAAACTCAGCTGATCTTTAGTGCTGTTACAACCGAAGCAAATACCGCCTCAGTGCTCTCTCCTGCATTCATATCAACCGTGATAGTTGCCATCTGATAAAAAGGCACTCTTAAGGCAAGTCTGTCAGCAATTTGCCTCTCAAAATCAGCTGACGACAGGCTACTGATCAACGGACGGCTTTCTTTGGTTGATCGTAACCTTGAAACTAGAACCTCAGCCTGTGCAGACAGATATATACTTTGACCGTGTAAATTTATCCAAGTCATCGTATCATGGTAGCATGGGCAACCACCACCTGTAGAGAATACAAAATTTTCAGGATACTCAAAATCACGAATCACAGCTGCTTCATATTCTCTGAACCATAGTTCACCCCTGTCATTAAACAGTGTTGAAACAGAAGATCCACTGAGACTTTCAATCACCTGATCCTGATCAAAAAATGGAATATCCAAATATTCAGCTAGCAGGCGACCGATACTACTCTTACCTGCACCCATAAAACCTATTAAAAAAATCTTCATGTATTAATTTATTGATACCCGTGGATCAAGGAAACCATATAACACATCTACCAGGAGGTTGATGAGCACAAAAATTACCGCAATAAAGAGTATTGAACCCATAACTACCGGAAAATCTGACATCTCAAGAGCATCAACTGTGGCCTTACCCAGACCATTATAGCCAAAAATATATTCCACAAAAAATGAACCCGCCATTAAAGAGGCGAACCAGCCTGAAACTGCCGTTAACACTGGATTCAAGGCATTTTTAAGGGCATGCTTATAAATCACCTGACGTTCTGAGAGCCCTTTAGCCCTGGCTGTTCGAATATAATCCTGATTCAACACATCAAGCATAGAACTTCTGGTTAACTGAACAATGATAGCCAGCGGTCTAAGGCCCAGCGTCAAAAGGGGTAAGACAAGATTTTGTAAACTAAGAACCTGCCCATTAAACGGATCATAATTGTAAAGACTCCCTGTCATATTAAGACCGGTATACCTGTTTAACACATAGCCAAAGAGCCATGCAATTATGATTCCTGCAAAAAATGAAGGGGCTGATATACCGATAATAGAAACACCGATTGCAAGCTTGTCAATCCAGGTATGCTGCTTCAAAGCCGCCAGAATACCTAAAGACAGACCTATTATTGTAGCAAAAACCATTGACCCAAATGCAAGAACCAAGGTATTGGGAATAGTCTCAGCCAGAATATCTGACACCTCTCGTTTAGTTTGATATGAGCGCCTCAGGTAAGGCCTCTTCAAGACCAATACCTGTGAAGATGAAATTTTGAAAATCGGCAGATAATGGTATTTCGCCTGAGTTGTAGCATCCGCTGGATGAATCCCGATCGGTGAGATATCATTGACAAAATACAGGAATTGCAAGCCTTTAGATTTGTCAAGGCCAAGCTCTTTTCTAACAGACTCAAGTGACTGAACATCGGCACGCTGACCCATGGTCATCTGAGCAGCATCACCAGGCAAGACACTAAATAAAAAAAATACAATACAGATTATTCCAGCCAGTACGGCAAGCCCATAAGCAAGTTTCTGTATGATGTATCCAATCATCAATTATGCTGAAAGTAAGTCTCTTTGAACTCTTTATATGATGGAAGGTCAGCATATTGCCATTTATTCACCACCGTACCATTATGAAGCAGAACAATACCCGGATTTGCCCGCACAATCATTTCCAGAGGAATGGCATCGCAGTAAAACACTTCATACATGGTGTTTACCTTTTTACAAAACAGCTCAACATCCTGGGTAGATTCAGCAGTAATACCGACGGTTCTAACATTAAATTCCTGAGCAGTAGTTGCCAGATCATTCAGGCGGCTTTGAATATTAGGGTCGGTATGGTGCAGATCATATTCTATATATAATAGTTCATAACCCTGATTATTGACAATTTCATCTGTATGGTCAACCCCCATTGCATCGGTGATAATAAAATCTTTCAATGGAGCCTGATATCCAGCTTTTACAAGAACTGGTTCTGATGCCGAGATATATTTCCAGTCTTTGTTTTCGTAAATTTTTGTAGCCAGGTATTCTTTATCGCTTAGTTGTCTTGTTACCCCTGTTTTATTGTTTTTAAGCGTATAAGTAATTTCAAATTCATCAGTTGGGGCTCCCCTTGGTATTTTCATTAAATCTGGCAGATGATTACCAATTTTGTAGGGCAGGAAATCAAAAACGGGCAAATGATTTATGGTATAATGACCTATATAAACAGCAATAAAAGCGCTCAATAGTACTGCAGACCAGCATGCGCTTGCCCCCAGCAATGGGGTTATCAGCTTATAATAACGACACATATAAACAATCATCAATAGCAAAAACACATTTTTACTAAACGACTGCCACTGGGTCATTGGTATGGCATCACCAAAGCAACCGCATTCAGTCACTTTATGAAACCAGGCAGAATAAAAAGTTAAAAAAGCAAAAAAGATAATAAGTGCAAGCAGGCCTCTTGTCACCAGCTTGCTTTTCATTCCCAATAAAATGGCTACACCCAATACAATTTCCAGAACACATAATGAAACAGATAGGAGAAGGGAATAAGTACCAACCCATTTCAGGTTAAAGGCAACACTATATTCTTCCAGCTTATAAGAAAATCCAAGTGGATCATTAATTTTGATAAGACCTGAAAAAATAAAAAGCAGACCAGTAAGTGCGCGAAAAACACCTGTAATTATAGCAGGCAAACGCATAACAGTTACAGGGTCCTGATTAACAGTCTTCTCTGGCATGGTTAAGTTTAATTAATGCGAAAACGGCGTAATTCAATATATCCTGGTAGTTCGCCCTTATACCTTCAGAAATAAGTGTTTGTCCCTGATTATCTTCTATCTGTTTCACCCGAAGTAGTTTCATTAAAATCAGATCAGTGATCGATGATACCCGCATATCACGCCAAGCCTCACCATAATCATGGTTTTTAGCCTGCATCAGATCAAGCGTTTCAGCAACAACCTGATCATAGAGTATAGAACCTATCTGTTCAGTAAGTTCCATATTTTTCTCAGAGACCAGATCAAGTTGCAAAATACCTATAATAGAATAGTTTATAATTCCAATAAACTCAGGGATAATTCCTTCACCAACCTTATTTTCGAGGGTCTGTTCAATCGTACGTATGCGCAGTGCCTTGATATAAATTTGGTCCGTTACCGAGGTTGGCCTTAAAATACGCCAGGCGGTGCCATAGTCACGGGTTTTTTTAAGAAATATATTCCGGCAGTGTTGAATGATCAGCGCATATTCGGTTATTGTAATAGATTGCGTTTCCAGCTTATTTGTATCTTTAATGGATGGGTAAAAATAGTTTTTTTTCGTCAAATTTATTCATAAACACCCGAGGGAAGCTTCTTGATTTACGTAGCCCATGTATTATGTCTATTTTGAATCTCACCCCCGATTCATTTTACGATGGCGGTAGTAATTCAAATGCTGACAGGTTGCTAAAAAAGGTTGAAACTGACCTATCATCGGGGGCAGGTATTCTTGATCTTGGTGCCTGGTCAAGCAGACCTGGCTCAATCCCCATTTCAGTAGCCCAAGAATGGGCAAGGCTTGAGCCCGCTTTAAAGAGCATACGCAAAAATTTTCCAGATGCAATTATTTCAATTGATACCTACAGGGCTGAAATAGTTACTATGGCGGCGGCTGAAGGTGCTGATATGATCAATGATATCTCTGCAGGAAATCTGGATGAGAATATGCTTGAGTCAGTTGCAAACTCTGGCCTGCCATATGTATTAATGCATATGCGGGGTAATTCATTAACTATGACAGAGTTGAATGATTACGATGACCTTTTAACTGACATCAGCAAATTTTTTCGTGATACCCTTGAAATCGTCAGGCAGGCAGGAATTACAGACATTATACTAGACCCGGGAATTGGTTTTTCGAAGAAAATGAATCAAAGTTTTGAATTACTTGCCCGCTTGACTGAATTGAAATTATTTGACCTTCCTATCCTGGTAGGTTTGTCAAGAAAATCTATGATTGCCAAATTACTCAATACTGATACTGCCCATGCCTTGAATGGAACTACAGCAGCACATATGATTGCACTAGAAAATAAAGCATCTATTCTTAGGGTTCATGATGTAAAAGAAGCCGCTGAAGCAATAAAAATATTTAAGACCTGTAAGCAGTTCTCAGCATGAATTGGCATGATATAAGTTTTCTGAAGTTTAATGCCCTCGATTTTCTCGATATCCTGGTAGTTGCAATTTTAATTTACCTCATTTTTAATTTATTGAGGGGAACCATTGCCGTAAATATTTTCATTGGTATCTGTATCATAACCCTTTTTTACTGGATAGTTAAAGCCCTGCGGATGGAATTGCTTACGGGGATTCTTGATAAATTCCTGAGTGTAGGCGTTATTGCACTCATTATTATTTTTCAGCAGGAAATCAGGCGCTTTCTTTTATTACTCGGTAAGAACTTTACAAATAACAGAGCCAGGTTCTGGTCGAGAATTTTTAGCAATACTGCTACCAATGCGCAGGTAGGTTATGATAAGATAAAGCCGGTTTTAGAAGCTATAAAATCAATGACAACAACAAAAACGGGGGCCCTCATAATTTTTGCCCGCAATTTTGATGAACAGGTATTTAATAATAATGGGGAAGCTATATCAGCAAAAGTCTCGAAGCGCCTGCTTGAAAGTATATTTAATAAGTACAGCCCCTTGCATGATGGGGCTGTTGTGATCGCCGATAATCAGATTAAGGTTGCAAGCTGTATTTTACCATTGACAGACAATACTGAATTACCTCCAAATTTCGGATTAAGACATAGGGCAGGAATTGGCATTTCTGAGCATTCGAATTCTGTAGCGCTGATTATCTCTGAAGAAACCGGAGAAATTGCTTTCGCCAAAGAAGGAAAACTCAGAGTAAATGTCTCTCTTGCCGAATTAGAGCGAATTCTTTACAAAGAATTTCAGTAACTTTTTTTTTGACTTATACCTTCAGCTAATTTTTTCAATTTTGGATTCTCGAACGATGGTTTAATTCAGTAGGAGCAGAAATGAAATAAAAAATCCCAATTACTTTTCAGTTCCGGGATTTTTCTGATAAACTAAATGCCGTTAATTCACGGATCAATTAATCTGTTTAGATTAACAATATTCATTAAATGCCTGTATCAGGTTATCGGCAATCATGTCTGCGCGACGACCTTCGATATGATGACGCTCTATCATATGTACTAATTTGCCGTCTTTGAAAAGTGCCATTGCTGGTGAAGACGGAGGATAAGGAAGCATCGCATTTCTAGCTGCATCAACAGCATCTTTTTCCATGCCTGCAAAAACAGTAACCAGATGAGTTGGAGTTTTTTCATTCTTAACGGCAATTGCAATTGCTGGGCGTGCATTTGCAGCTGCACAACCGCAAACAGAATTAACAACCAAAAAAACAGTTCCTTCTGATTTTAGGATAGTATTAACTTCTTCAGCTGAACGTAATTGTTCAAAGCCTGCAACGTTTAGTTCCTCCCGCATTGGGGCAACCATATATTCTGGATAAGTAGTCATAATTTAAATTGAATTACAAATTTACGCTAATAACTAGTAATTAGAAAGCCTGTTTTTTGCTGAATCCTAAACAAGCAGATTAATGACAAATGCCTGACAAACAAAATACATATTCAATTACTTATAACATTGTTGAAACAATTTCGTAGGATCGATTTTGTTACTATTAACAGAATGCTGTATTTTTGCAGCGTAAAAAGAAACGTATGACTGATACATTAGTTAATTACAAGGTAAAAGATATTGAGCTCGCTGCCTGGGGTCGTAAAGAAATTGAACTTGCAGAAGCTGAAATGCCTGGCCTGATGTCTCTTCGGGAAGAATTTGGCGCATCGCAGCCTTTAAAAGGAGCTAGAATTGCTGGATGTCTGCATATGACTATTCAAACAGCAGTTTTGATTGAAACACTTACTGCACTTGGTGCTGAAGTTACCTGGTCTTCATGTAATATTTTTTCAACTCAAGATCACGCTGCAGCAGCAATAGCAGCAGCAGGTATCGCTGTTTATGCCTGGAAAGGTATGAGTGAAGAAGAATTTACCTGGTGCATAGAGCAAACCTTATTTTTTGGTGAAGACCGCAAGCCTTTGAATATGATTCTTGATGACGGTGGTGATCTTACCAATATGGTGCTTGATAACTACCCTAATTTAATGAAAGGTATTAAAGGCGTTTCTGAGGAAACAACCACAGGTGTACACCGTCTCTACGAGCGGGTCAAAGAAGCAACTCTTCCTTTTCCAGCTATAAATGTAAATGACTCAGTTACCAAATCAAAGTTTGATAATAAATACGGTTGCCGTGAGTCTCTTGTAGATGCTATTCGCCGGGCTACAGATGTTATGATGGCAGGTAAAGTAGCCGTTGTAGCAGGTTATGGTGATGTTGGAAAAGGTTCAGCACAATCACTTGCAAGTTGTGGCGTTCGTGTAATCGTTTCAGAGATTGACCCTATATGTGCATTACAGGCAGCAATGGATGGCTTTGAAGTTCAAAAACTTTCAAAAGCTGTTCCCCGTGCTGATATCATCGTAACTGCAACAGGAAATTGCCGCATTGTTCGTCCGGCTCATTTTGAATCAATGAAAGATAAAGCCATTGTTTGCAATATCGGCCACTTTGACAATGAAATTGACATGGCATGGTTAAATTCAACCCATGGTGCCAGCAAAATTGAAATTAAGCCACAGGTTGATAAATATACCCTGAATGGCAAAGATGTTCTTGTTCTCGCTGAAGGCCGTCTGGTAAATCTTGGTTGCGCTACCGGACATCCATCATTCGTTATGTCAAATTCATTTACGAATCAGATTCTTGCCCAGTTAGAGCTTTGGAATAATTCTGATAAATATGAAAATAAAGTATATACTCTTCCAAAGCACCTTGATGAAAAAGTTGCGCGTTTACACCTTGCAAAAGTCGGTGCTGAACTTGACATTTTAGATGAAGATCAGGCAGCCTATATCGGTGTAAAAAAAGAGGGTCCTTATAAACCAGAGTACTACAGATACTAGTAGTTATTTTTTTACATATTTTTCAACAGGCGGCTTTGTTCCGCCTGTTGTTCGTTAAAGCCAGTCCAAGCAGGCTTTAGACCCGAGAAAGCAAGAATTATTTTATGACCAAGTTATCTGTCAATATCAATAAATTCGCCACGATAAGAAATGCAAGAGGTGCAAACAACCCTGATTTATTAAAGGTTGCTGCTGATTGTGAAGAATTCGGTGCACAGGGAATAACCGTTCATCCCAGGCCCGATGAAAGGCATATCCGCTATCAGGATGTGTATGATCTTGCTCCCAGACTAAAAACTGAATTCAATATCGAGGGGAGACCTGAACCTGGATTTATGAAGCTCGTTCTTTCGGTGAAACCTGCTCAATGTACACTTGTACCAGATGCTCTTGAAGCAATTACTTCAAATTCAGGCTGGGATACCATCGCAAACGCTTCACTTTTAAAGGAGATTATAACTGAACTCAAGCGTAATGGCATTCGAACCTCTTTATTTGTAGATCCCAATGAACTGATGGTAGAAGGGGCTGCTGCCACAGGTGCTGACCGGATTGAACTCTACACTGAACCTTATGCCCTTGGCTTTAAGAAAAACAGACTGTCGGCAATAGCTCCTTATAAAAATGCTGCCAGGCTGGCCGCCGAATTAGGTATGGGCGTGAATGCCGGCCATGATCTTGATCTGGAAAACCTGAAATACTTTTATACAGAAATACCTGAACTGCTTGAAGTATCAATTGGTCATGCTCTTGTATGTGATGCGTTATATCTAGGTCTAGAAAATACCATACGTTTATACCGTAACCAGCTTGAACCATCTTGAATAAACTACCTGAAATTTTAGGAATTACTGATTTTTTAAGCAGTTCAGCTGATATACCCGTATTGGACGTACGCACTCCGGCAGAATATAAAAAAGGGCATATCCCGGGGGCAATAAATATCCCCCTTTTTAGTGATGAAGAGCGCATTATCATTGGTACTCTTTATAAAGTTAATGGTCAGCAGTCTGCCGTCATGAAAGGTCTTGAACTTGTTGGGCCAAGGCTGAACAGCTACGTCCTACTCGCTTTAGAGGCAGCGCCAAGTCGAAAAGTCTTGATTCATTGCTGGAGGGGTGGTATGAGAAGTGCCAGCTTTGCCCAGCTACTCAGCGCCTGCGGTTTTGAAGTTTCTACTCTTAAAGGCGGATATAAATCGTTTAGAACTCATATTATCAGGCAGTTTGAGCGCCCCCTGACTGTTTATGCACTGGGCGGGCTTACCGGAAGCGGTAAAACAGAAATCTTGTATGAACTTAAAAAACAGGGTGAACAGGTGGTTGACCTTGAAGGGCTGGCTGCCCATTTAGGTTCAGCCTTTGGCTCTCTGGGTCATTTAATTCAACCCACCCAGGAAAACTTTGAAAACAGGCTTGGCCTTGAGCTCAGTCTGATGGATGCGCAAAAACCTGTATGGTTAGAAGATGAATGTATTAATATAGGACATATTGCCCTACCTCAAGCCTTATGGGTACAGTTAAAAGCGGCTCTCCTATTTCAGGTTATCTTACCAGACAGCCTTCGTAAGTCTCATTTGATGGGACAGTATGGAAACCTGAATAAGGAATTTTTAAAAGAGCGTTTTCTTCGGATTCAGAAAAGGCTGGGACTTGAAATCATGAATACGGCAATTGAAGCCATTGAAAATGACAAGACATTGCAGGTACTTGAGATTGCTCTTGCGTATTATGATAAGTCGTATACCAAACAATTAAGTAAAAAAGATCCACTTAAATTATTTCAACTTAAACTCAACAGTCTAAATTTTGCTAATTCAGCAAAGTTATTAGTTGAATTTTCATCCCAAACGACTGATGTTCACTGAAACTGAAATTAAACTTACCGCATTTAGCCATGGTGCAGGGTGCGGCTGTAAAATTTCACCCAAAATTTTGAATGAAATTTTACACAGTGATAACCTGTTGAAAGCAGACCCAAATTTGCTGGTGGGCAATGATACCCGTGATGATGCAGCTGTATATGATTTGGGTACCGGTGAGGCTATAATCAGTACGACTGATTTTTTCATGCCCATTGTTGATGATGCATTTGATTTTGGAAGAATTGCCGCTGCGAATGCGATTAGTGATATCTATGCTATGGGTGGTCGTCCGTTAATGGCGATTGCGATCTTAGGCTGGCCTGTGAATAAAATACCTGCCAGTATTGCCCGTCAGGTTCTTGAAGGCAGCAGGGCTATTTGTGCCGAGGCTGGTATCACTCTAGCCGGTGGACATAGCATTGATAGCCAGGAACCCATATTTGGGCTTTCAGTTAATGGACTTGTAAAGCTCAGCAACATAAAAAAGAATAGTACGGCAATAGCTGGTTGTAAATTATATCTGACAAAAAAGCTGGGAGTAGGTATTTTAAGTACTGCTCAGAAAATGGGAATTTTAACACCTGAAGATGCAGTTGTTGCCCGTGACTCAATGATTAAGCTGAATAAAGTCGGTGAAAAAGCCGGAGCTCTTACGTATGTAAAAGCCATGACCGATGTAACAGGATTTGGCCTGCTCGGTCACCTTATTGAAATGTGTGAAGGCAGTGGCCTGCAAGCTACTATACACCTTCAGGCCATTCCTTTCTTACCCATGGTTGATCTGTATCTTGAACAAGGTGCAATACCGGGTGGTACAATCAGAAACATTGACAGCTATGGCCATAAAGTGAACCCACTATCAGTCAGGACAAAGCATTTACTGGCTGATCCGCAAACAAGTGGTGGCCTGCTTATTGCAATTGAATCGTCATATTCTGATGATTTCGAACAATTTCTTGAAATTAATGGTTTTACTACTATTAAATCATTCGGCACCCTGCATGCTGTAAAAAATGACCATACCATTACCTGCCAGGAATAGTAAAAAGGAATTTAAATAATTTATTTTTGCAATCTAATTTAAAAGCAACGCATGTTGGAATCGAATAACTGGTTTGACCAGGAGTCATTTTCAGGTAGACATATCTCACTAGATGAAGAGAAAACAGCCTCAATGCTAGAAACTATCGGTCTTGAAACTATAGCAGAATTAATTGATCAGACTGTTCCACCGGCAATACGCCTGGCTCAGCCAATGAAGTTACCTGCAGCAAAAAGTGAGTGGGATTATTTGTTCGGTCCGTCAGGCTTGAAAGAGCTTGCGGCAAAAAACAAAATCTTTAAATCATATATTGGGCTCGGATATTATCCTGCGATAACGCCTCCTGTTATACAACGCAATATTCTTGAAAACCCAGGCTGGTATACCCAGTACACTCCCTATCAGGCAGAAATTGCCCAGGGCAGGTTACAGGCACTATTGAATTTTCAAACCATGATTATCGACCTGACAGGTATGGAAGTGGCAAACGCCTCATTACTTGATGAGTCAACTGCAGCAGCCGAGGCCATGCACCTTTTATTCAATGTCCGTAAAAACAACAGTGCTACAACCTTCTTTATCTCTGATGAAGTATTTCCTCAGACGATTGATGTACTGATCGGCTTTTCTGCCCCTTTAGGCATA
>Ga0123337_10001121_pt1 | contig 36565 bp, 31 predicted proteins | sample frozenSSSSmetaG_FD_89792 | JGI IMG/M metagenome (GOLD analysis project Ga0123337, IMG submission 89792) | Glacier valley bacterial and archeal communities from Borup Fiord, Nunavut, Canada, to study Microbial Dark Matter (Phase II) -... | ecosystem: Environmental > Aquatic > Freshwater > Ice >...
AAGTTAAAAACTTCGCCGCCATGTTCCGCGATTGGTTGACCCGAACGGGCCGGCTGATACATGGCAGCGCGAACAATCCCCTATAGTTTTTGGACCGGCCGTGACCGTGGAATTAAGCGCCGGTCTCGCGCTCCAAAACGCTCCGGATGGCCTGGGACTACTTGTTGAGCAGTGAAAGGCTTTTGAAGAAACCCCGTCAAACGTTTTCCAGCGAACCGTCGAATTGCCTCTTGTTCATTAAATCCGCCAGTCAGAACAGTTACGCTTTCTTCCCAGCCGGCTTCGCTTCCGCACCTTTGCCCAACTTATCCATTTCGCTGAAATAGACCTTGCGATCCTGTTCCATGGCGATATTGGAAAGAATGACCCCTGTCGAATCTGCCAATCCCACTTCCACGTCAGCCGTCGGCTTTGCCCCTGTTTTGACGCACTCGAAGAAGCGGTCGAACTGAATATCTACAGGGTTACGGCCTTCCTCCGGTATCAACACGCCTTTGCTATACAGATAGCGCCGGGCGTACTTCATTTCGCCGGTCAGGAAGCTGTCGTTGGGATGATTCGCATCTTTCTCAAGCAGAATCGGCACGCCTTTCTGCGATCCGGCGGCGACCATAGTCGCACCGGCCACGTAATTCTCTTTAACCGCGCCGGCCTTGGTTACCGTGGGCGGCGGAGTCGGTTCCCGAAACCATGTCGCCAACGCGGGATTGTTGTCATCGCCTACCGTGATCTCAACTGAGCCGGCAGTGCCCATGATCAGTTCGCCAAATTCCGTGCGCGTGGAGTTGAAGTAAGGGCAATGAGAGTTGGTCGAAATATAACTGCAGGACAATTTTTTCGAACCTTTGCCGTCAGCGCGCGCCGGGTACTTGTAAATCATCTGGATGTTATCCATGATGTCGCGGCCATCGAAAATAAAACTGTGATCGCCCACTCCGATCACGGATTCGGGCGCGGAGCCGAACATCCAATCTGCAACGTCCAGTTGATGCGAAGCCAGCTCACCAGCCATGCCGGCTGAATAATCTTTATAAAGGCGCCAGTTCTTCAGCTTCTGCTCGGCCGGGTCCTTGTAAGGTGTCAACTTCCAGCCCGGGTTCCGGTGCCACTGCGCCTGCATGTGCGTCACCTCGCCCAGAATACCTTTGTCGACCATGTCCTTCACCGCTTGATAAAAGCGGCTGTAACGGCGCTGCAGACCCACCTGTAAAATCTGCTTCGGGTGCTCCTTCGCCAAGGCGCGCAAAGCATGCACTTCTTCCGGCTTGAACACCATGCTCTTTTCGCAAAACGTGTGTTTACCTGCCATCAAAGAATCGCGCGTGATGGGAAAATGCAGAAACAAAGGAGTGGCAATCAGAACGGCGTCCACATCCTTGCGGTCCAGCAGTTCGCGGTAATCTTTGAATTTTGCCGGATTGGTGCCGATCGTTTCGGCGGCCCGGTCCAGGTGGCTCTGGTCCACATCGCAGAGTGCGGTGCAACGTCCCGTATCGATGTTTTTGAGGTGTTTGGTGTGATACCAGCCGCGGCTGCCGACTCCGATAATGCCGTATTGAACGGTATCGTTGGCGGCTTTCACCTTCTGGATCCAGGGCGCGCCTTCCACCAGTTTGCTGGTTCCGGCGGCAACGGCTGCCCCGGCACCTGCCAGCTTCAGTGCATCGCGGCGGGTAAGATCTGGTTGTTCTTCGGGCATGGCGATATCCTTTTCTCCTACGGAAACCTAAACGAGTAGTCTATCCCTTTGGATGCAAACGGCGCAAACGCGGCTGCTTGAATTCGCTATTTACTGCGTTTACCCTCGCGCTTCAAACCCAGCGCCCAATCCATGCGGTGAGTTGCTCTCCCGACAGATTCCCGGTGGCAACGTCCAAAATGATGTTCGCCATTTCGGGTTGTGGAGCGTAGAGCGGGTTTCCGTTGCGTCCCAGAAACAAAGCGCCTAGAACGAACCCGGTACGTTTATTGCCATCTAGAAAAGCATGGTTCCGAATCACACCGCACATGTCAGCTGCGGAAGGCCGCGGCAGCCCGGCATTCGGTTCGTAAGAAAATATCTGCCTGGGCTGGGCCAGCGCGGATTCCAGCAGGCCTCTGTCGCGCAAGCCTGAAGCACCACCGCGCTCGGCAAGCTGCATGCCATGGACGGCCACGGCAGTCTGCCAGGTTATCCAGAATGGTTCAGCGTCATTGAGCAAGAACGTGTAGAGCGTCCTTGTATTCGTCCATCACTTCTTTCGCGAGCTTCATCTGCTCCGCGAATTCCTGATCGTACCGAGTCAGAAGAAAACCTTCCGGAGATTCCGTCAGATACAGCGTCGTGCCTTTGCCGGCCTGCAGTTTTGCAAGCACTTCTTTCGGAAGGATCACCCCCACCGAGTTGCCGACCGAAATCAATTTCAACGTGTTCATACATCCGTTGTAATACCATCTTCACTCACCTGCTCAACACCAATTTGTCCTTCACATCCGGGTGTTCAAACTTCATCGGAAAGCTTGTTCCCGCGTAATACGCCTCCCACTGATCTTTATAATGGCGAGAGAGCACATGCCCGGATTGCCCGATCGGCAAATTTAACAGCGAATTGTCCCAGTTTCCCAGGTCCGCATTGAACCGCTCCGAAGGCCCCAGCCTTGCCGTCGTTTGCTTCACGGTAGTCGATCCACCTGACATCGCCACCGGGCCGATGTCGAAGTAGTGCGCCACCACCGGTAGCTGATGCCCCACGGGATGATTCACCGCCAGCTGTAGGTATCTGCCGTAAAACCACTTCTTCACCACGCTGCCCTGCATCCGGCGACCCTCGTCTACCGCCTCCGCCAAAGCCTTTAACAGCGCCTCATTGTAATCCGCAAACCACCCCAAAGGCCTCTCCCGCAGTAACCGCGCCACTGCGGCTGTGGACATCTGCGTCTCATACAGGCTCCCGTTTCCGGGGGACGCCGCGTTCGCCATCGCTCTCCGAAAATGCTGAAACGCCAGCGTCGCGATAAAGGGTGCCGCGGCGTCCTTATCCATCTGCCCGTTCCAACTTCGCAGCAACGGGATTGCTTCGGACAAAGCCGGGTTCATCGCCTTCTTCCGGTCTGCCGCGGCCACCAGTTGCTGAGCAAAGAAATGGGTGAATTCAGAATACACATCCTTCTGAATACGCAGCGTGTCGCCCGGTTCCAGCTTCGCCTTCGCCTTCAACATGGCCCGAATCTGGCCCGAACGGTACGGTGCCGCAAACGTGCCCGATACCGCATAACCGTAACTCGCCCCAAACGGATTCTGGTTTGCGGTCACAATGTAACCGTCAGGCGGATTGTACGCGGAAGGTAGCTGATCGAACGGAATGTAGCCGTCCCACTCGAACTCGCCAGAGGAGCCATCCACCGGAACGCCGCCCTGATAATTGCGCCTTACCGGAAGCTTGCCGGTTGCGTGATACCCGATGTTTCCCGCTCTGTCGGCGTACACAAAGTTTTGTCCCGGTCCAGGGAAGCGTGTCAGCGCCGCTGTGAACTCGCCCCAATTTTTCGCCCGGTCAATCTCAACGAACGGAAACTGAAAATTTCCGCTCTGCGCCGCGGTCCACTTCAAGGAAATGTGTTCGGCCGCATTGTCCACCACCAGCGGCCCATGCCGCGTAATCCAATGCCGAAACTCTACCGGTGCCTTGCCCTTCACACGGATCAGCTCGCGTTCCAGCAGCGCCTGCTCCGCTTTTCCCTGAAACAGGTATTGCCCTGTCGCGCTGTCCAACTTTTCTAAATACAGCTCCTGAACATCGAAATGCAGGTTCGTTACGCCCCACGCAATTTGCTCATTATGGCCCACGATAATCCCCGGCACGCCCGGCAGCGCCACACCCGCTGCATGCAGCCCGGGAGCTTCAAGGCCAGTCATATACCAAATGCCGGGAATGGAATATTCCAGGTGCATGTCGTTCGATAGCAGAGGCTTGCCGCTCCGCGTGTGAACCCCGGAAACCGCCCACGCATTCGACCCCGGCTGCACATCGCCCGCGGGAGGAATTTCCGTTCCCGCCCGCAGCGGAAAGAGGAAGTCTATTTTGGCTTGATCCGCCCCCTGTGAGAGATTGCGCTTTACCAGTTTTTCCGGATAACTCGTCGTCAGGTTCCGGTACATATAGAGGCCCACCAGAATAGAATCCACAACGCTCCAAGGGCGCGGGTCGTACCCCAGAACTGCAAATTCGAACGAGTACCGGCCCCGGTGAGTTTCAAGATAGTGATTCACACCGCGCGCATAGGCGGCAAACTGCGCTCTCTCTTTTGGATCGAGCTCGGTATAAATCTGCTCGGCGATATGCCTCATTCTCAGCTTGCGCGATTCGCGGTCTGCTTCGAGGCCCGCCGCCCCGATAATCTCAGCCAGTTCCCCGGCCGCAAAGCGGCGCAAACCATCCATCTGCCACATCCGTTCCCCCGCAGTTACATAGCCCTGGGTAAATAACAGGTCCTGCTCATTGGCTGCTCGGATGGATGGCACGCCTAGCCCATCTCTGGTGACGGTAACCTGGCTTTCCACAGGGGCGTCTATCTTTCCAGCACTCTCCGGCAGGGGCCGCCAAAAGAACCAGTACACGGCTACCAGTACCGAAATTGTCATGATGCCCAGCAGAATATTGATCACTCGGAAAATGCGGTCTACATGCACCTCCGAATTGTACGATCAATCAATTTGCGCGCTACAATCGCATTCATCATGACCAGGAGGCCCTTTGTCGCGGAATTGGATGAGTTGCAACAGCGCCTGCTTGCCATGGGCGGTCTTGTGGAATTCGCAATTCACCGCAGCATCAGGGCCCTTATCGACCGTGATGCCGCGTTAAGCCAGCAGGTTTGGGAAAACGAGCGCCGCATCAATGAAATGGAAATAGAAATTGATGAGCAAGCCACGCGCATTCTTGCCCTTCACCAGCCTGTTGCGCGCGACCTGCGCTTCATTACCGCTGCCATCAAAATTAATAGCGATCTGGAACGGATGGGAGATCTGGCAGTCAATATTGTTCAGCGAGCCGTATCGCTAAACCGCCAGCCGCAAGTCAAGCCCCTGATCGATGTCCCCCATATGTCCCGCCTGGTGGAATCTATGGTTCACAAAAGCCTGGATGCGTTCGTAAAACGCGATCCTGAAATGGCCCACGCGGTTCTGGCGGCAGATGACGAAGTGGACGATCTGAAGCATGCGGTCTATGCCGAACTCCTCTCGTTCATGGAGCGCGACCCCAGCGCGGTTCGTCCTTCAGTGGACCTGATGTTTATCGCTCACAATCTGGAGCGCATCGCCGATCACGCAACCAATGTCGCGGAAGATGTTCTCTTCCTGGTAAACGGCGTTGACGTTCGCCACAGCCACTCGCGGGTTGTGGATGACAGCGGCGTGCGGGCCGGCTAGGAAATCGTACTAGTCCGGCTCTGCCCCGTCACGGGATTGTAACCGTCGGGGTGCGAAACTAAGAATCGGAAAATGTTTCATCTTAAAAGACGCGCCCTGTGGAGCGGCTTATTTTTACTGGCGCTCGCTTCCGTGGCCCGAGCCGCAGAAACCATTACGGCAGCCGGTGCCACCTTCCCTTTTCCTATTTATTCCAAGTGGTTCCAGCAATACAAAGAGAAAACCGGAATCCAGATTAATTACCAGTCACTCGGCTCCGGCGCCGGCATCAAGCAGTTGACGGAACGAACCGTGGATTTCGGGGCTTCGGACAAGCCCGTCACCGATAAACAGATTGCAAAATTCCAAGTGAAGCCGCTCCACTTCCCCACCGTTCTGGGCGCGGTAGTGCCTGTTTACAATCTGGAGGGCGTATCGCAAAGCCTGAAATTTTCGGGCGAGGCGCTGGCAGGAATCTTCATGGGATCGGTAAAGAAGTGGAATGACCCCGCCATTTCGAATCTGAACCCGGGCGTGAAACTTCCTAATGAACCGATCGTGGTGGTAGTCCGTTCCGACGGCAGCGGAACCAGTTTTGTGTTTACTGATTTCCTGGCGAAAGTCAGTCCCGAATGGAAGTTGAAAGTGGGTGCCGATACCGCTGTGAATTGGCCTACCGGCCTCCGCGCGAAAGGCAACGAAGGCGTATCCGGTTTTGTGAAGCAGACCCCTTATTCCATCGGGTATGTTGAGCTGATCTACGCCATCTCCCAAAAGATGGGTTACGGCTCCGTTCGCAACCAGGCGGGCAATTTCGTCAAGGCAGATCTGACAAGCGTCACAGCCGCGGCGGAAGCTGCTTCGAACAATTTTCCCGCGGATTTCCGTGTCTCCATCACCAATGCCCCCGGCGCGGCTTCTTACCCCATCTCCACCTTTACGTGGCTCCTCATTCCCAGCAAGATCGAGGATCCTGTAAAAAAGAAGGCCATCACGGAGTTCCTGACCTGGATGCTTTCCACCGGCCAGCAGAGCGCGGCGCGCCTCAATTACGCCCCGCTCCCGAAAGCAGTCGTCGCCATGGAGAACAAAGCGGTCGCCACAATCCAGTAGACTGATCGAGCCCCCCTCATCCAACAATGGCAAGCACCGTAATCGCGAATTCAACTCCCAGCCCGGCTAAGGCTTTCGCGCGCCGTCTGGTCGGAGGCGATCAACTGGCCTTCGCAATCACCTTGACCTTCGCGTCATCTATTCTCTTGGTAACCGTTCTGTTGGTTTGGCAGTTATACTCCAAATCCGCGGCTGCCCGGCAACAATTCGGTTTCGGATTCTTCACCAGTTCCGTTTGGGACCCGTCCCATGAGATCTTTGGCGCGCTGCCCTTTATTTACGGAACACTGCTCACCTCTGCACTGGCTCTGCTGATCGCCGTGCCGCTGGGTGTGGGGGCTGCTATCTTCCTGTCAGAGATGGCGCCCCGCCGCCTTTCAAACATCGCCACCTTCCTGGTCGAGTTACTCGCTGCCGTGCCCAGCGTAATTTATGGTCTTTTAGCCATCTTTACCCTGATTCCACTGCTTCGAACTTACGGCGAACCCTTCCTGAGAGCAACTCTGGGCTTCCTGCCCTTCTTCAATGGACCCATCTACGGAGTAGGCTATCTGGCGGCTGGAATCATCCTGGCCATCATGACGTTTCCTTTCATCATCTCGCTCTCCCGTGAAGCTCTCATGGATGTTCCCAATGACCAGCGCGAGGCCGCCCTCGCTTTAGGTGCCACAAAATGGGAAGCCACCTGGCAAGCCGTCGTCCCCTTCGCCCGCCTCGGCATCATTGGGTCCATCTTCCTTGGCTTGGCCCGCGCACTTGGTGAAACCATGGCGGTCACGATGGTAATCGGCAATACGCCGACCATTAGCGCTTCGTTGTTTGCGCCCGGCACCACTATCGCCGCTTCCATCGCGAATGAATTTGCCGAAGCTTCCGGAGATATTTACCTCGCCTCTCTCATTTATCTCGCTTTGGTCCTTTTCCTGCTGACCATGGTCATCAACGGTCTGGCCCGCATTCTGATCCTGGCGACCACGAAAAAAGGTTCCGCGCTCGCATGATGGATTCGCGCACCCGCCGCCGCTACGCCATCAACAACTTCATGCTGGGCCTGACTGGCTTGTGCACCTTGTTCACGGTCTCCATATTATTCCTGATCCTTGGATACCTGGTATATAACGGCGGCAAGTCGCTCGATTGGGATTTCTTCACCAAGCTCCCGCTGTCTCCCGGTGAGAATGGCGGCGGCATGGCCAACGCGATTGTCGGCAGCATGAAGATGATTTTCGTTGCGACGGCAATCGGGGTGCCTGTCGGATTTCTGGGCGGCGTTTATCTTTCCGAGTTCGGCGGCCGCACCTTTCCGTACCTCATCCGTTACATGGCGGATCTTCTCAACGGTGTCCCCTCCATAGTGATCGGCATTTTTGCGTGGACCGTGGTCGTGGTCCCCATGCGCCACTTTTCCGCTTGGGCTGGCGGCTTCGCGCTTGCTCTCATGCTTATCCCCATCACGGTCCGTTCCACCGAGCAGTTTCTGCGCGCGGTCCCGAACAGTCTGCGGGAGGGCGCGCTGGCACTGGGCGCCAGTAAATGGGAAACAGTTGCGTCTGTGGTTGTTCCCGCTTCCCTCTCGGGTGTCCTCACGGGTATCATTTTAGGTGTGGCGCGTATTGCAGGAGAAACCGCGCCGCTGCTGTTCACGGCTCTCAACAATCAATTCTGGAGCAACGGGTTGAATGAACCCACGGCCTCACTCCCTGTCATGATCTTCACTCACGCCATCGCCCCGTATGACGATTGGCACCGCCAAGCCTGGGCCGCCGGGCTCGTCTTAATCACCATGGTTCTGCTTTCCAACATCGCCGCGCGCTTCATCCTGGCGCGTGGAACAACCCGCCGGTAAAGTATTGATGGCATCCTTACCTGATTTCTCCGTGTCTCAAACTCAAACGAAAGCTCAGCCCCAGATCCAGACCATGGCCACTCCTGGTGTTGCCTCTGCCTCTCCGGTTCACACTACGCCGAAGTTGAAAACCTCCGGAATGTACTTTTATTACGGTGCTTTCCAGGCGCTGCACGATATCAGCCTGGAAGTGGAGACGCAGCGCATCACGGCGCTGATCGGTCCTTCCGGCTGCGGAAAATCCACCTTCCTGCGCACGCTCAACCGCATCAGCGACACGGTAAAAAATGCTCGCTGGGAAGGCCAGATCCTTCTGGATAATCAGGACATCCGCGAACTGGATGTCACCAATCTGCGCCGCCGCGTGGGCATGGTGTTCCAGCGCCCGAATCCCTTCCCGAAATCCATTTTCGACAACATCGCCTATGGCCCCCGCGTGAACGGCGTGAAGGGCAACCTGAGTGAGATCGTGGAAAAAAGCCTGCGCCGCGCAGCCTTATGGGATGAAGTAAAAGACAAGTTACAGAAATCGGCCTACGCTCTTTCCGGCGGCCAGCAGCAGCGTCTCTGCATCGCGCGCGCCCTGGCGGTCGATCCGGAAGTGCTTCTGCTCGACGAACCCTGTTCGGCTCTCGATCCCATCGCCACAGCGAAAATTGAAGACCTGCTGATCTCAATCAAAGACCAGTGCACCATCGTCATCGTCACGCACAACATGCAGCAGGCGGCGCGCGTCGCTGATACCACCGGGTTCTTCCTGTTAGGCAAGCTGATCGAGTTCGCGAAAACCGACATCATCTTCAAGAACCCTGAAAAGAAACAAACGGAAGATTACATCACAGGCCGCTTCGGCTAGACTATGCGCCGTCTTGAATCCGATCTCGCGCAGTTGAATCAGCAGATGCTCGAAATGGGTGCGCTGGTTGCCTCGTCGGTGCACCGCAGCACTCTCTCACTCATTGATAGTAATGAGGTGCTGGCTCACCAAGTGATCCGCGATGAAGCCCGAGTGGACCAGATGGAGCTTCAGATCGATGACCTCTGCACCAGCATGATCGTGCTCACGCAACCGGTCGCGCGTGACATGCGCATGATCACGGCCGCATTCAAGATCACGACGGATTTGGAACGTATGGGCGATCTGGCCGTCGGCATTGTCGAACGCTCCTTATCGCTGATGCACCAACCGGCGCTCCCGACTGTGCACCACTTCTCAACGCTGGCCCAGTTGGTGGAATCGATGGTGCTCGAAAGCCTGGATTCGTTCATCAAGCGAGACGCGCAAGCAGCACACAAAATTCTGAAATCAGACGATGCCGTCGATAATCAGCGCAACGGCATTACCCAGGAACTAATCACCGCGATGCAGGCTCATCCGGAAATCATCCCCCGCGCGCTCGATCTGATTGTCATTGCAAGAAACCTGGAACGCATCGCCGACCATGCCACCAATGTCGCGGAGAAGGTCATCTTTCTAGTCAACGGTGAAGACGTCCGTCACGCCAACGAAGCCGCTCTGCTTAGCTAGGCCCTGGTGCCGGAAGTTTGATCTAGAAACATCTGCTGCGAATCCGGGCAGCTCTTGCCTTCCGCGGGGTGAACGCAGCGGTAACTTCCATCGCTCTGCATGATGCGGCTGTTTTTCTCGTCGCCCAGGTAGCGCAAAAGAATTTCATCCCGAACCCGCTTCACCAGCTTGCTTTCCGTGATTGGGAAAATAATCTCCACCCTGTGATCCAGATTCCTCGGCATCAAATCCGCACTCCCCGCATAGAGCTCGGGCTCGCCGGCATTGTCGAAATAGTAAATGCGGCTGTGTTCCAGAAAACGCCCGATGATGCTGATTACCGTAATGTTCTCGCTGATTCCCGGTAAACCGGGCCGCAGGCAACAGATGCCGCGCACCAGCAGTTCCACGCGGACACCGGCTTGCGACGCCTCATAAAGCAGCCGTATCATCTCCGTATCTTCCAGCGCATTCATCTTTAGAATCATGCGCCCTTCGCGGCCATGCTTTGCGTGTTCAATCTCGCGGCGGATCAGCCCGGCCATATCGTTGCGCAAACCCTTGGGTGCCACCAGCAAGCGCCGGAACGCCGCTTGCGATGAATAGCCCGTCAGGTAATTAAAGAGCTCACTCACATCGGCGGCTATCTCTTCATTCGAAGTAAAAAAGCTGACATCGGTATAAAGCCGGGCCGTCACCACGTTGTAATTCCCCGTGCCCAGATGCACATAGCGGCGAATCAGATCGCCTTCGCGGCGCACCACCAGCGCCACTTTCGAGTGCACCTTCAACCCCAGAATTCCGTACACCACATGAACGCCTTCACGCTCCAGGGCGCGCGCCCATTCAATGTTGCTCTCTTCATCGAAGCGCGCCTTTAATTCCACCATCACCGCTACTTCTTTGCCGTTCTCCACGGCATCCACCAGCGCTTCGACAACGGGTGAATTGCGGCCCACGCGATACAGCGTCATCTTAATCGCTAGCACTTGCGGATCGCGCGCCGCTTTACGCAAGAACTCCACCACCGGCTGGAACGATTCGAACGGATGATGCAACAGCAGATCCTGCCGCCTCATCACGGTGAAAATATCGTCTTCCGCTTTCGGCAACAGCTCAGGCGGTGTGTACGGCACAAATGGTTTATCTTTCAGATCCGGACGGTCCAGCGCCTGCAACTGGCGCAGGCGGCTCAAATCGATCGGTCCCGCCGCGCGATACACATCCTTGGGGTCCATCTCCAGGTTCTCAATCAGAATTTCCAGAATGTGCGCCGGAATATACTGATTCACCTGCAGCCGCACCACGGCGCGGAACTGCCTCTGCCATACAGCCTCTTCAATTGTTTCCAGAAGGTCGTCGCTCTCGAATTCCTTGATGACCACTTCAGCGTCGCGCGTCAGATGGAACCCGTGTGCTTCCACAATTTCCATACCCGGAAACAGCTTGGGCAGGTTAGCCATGATCACTTGTTCCAGCCACACAAACGCTTGCCGCGCGCGCACCGGCTCAACGCTATCCGGCGATGAATCCGTTGCGGCATTCGGCACAGGCAACAATTTCGGCAGCGTCTCCGGCACCTTCACGCGCGCGAAATGATCCACGCCCGCCGCATCGCGCACCACCACCGCGATATTCAAACTCAAGTTCGAAATGTGCGGAAAGGGCCGGCCCGGGTCAAACGCCAAGGGAGTGAGCACCGGAAAAATGGTGTGCTGAAAGTAAGTTTTCAAAGACGAACGCTCCGCGCGGCTGAGCGAAGAATACTGTAACAACTCAATCCCGTTCTCTTCTAAAGCAGGCAGAAGCTGCTCACGGAAACACCGGTAAGAGCGTTCCATCACCTGAGTGGCATCCTCGCGAATAGCGTCTAACTGTTCCGCGAGGGGCACATTTCCATCGGCAGCCAATACCAGCGAGCCCGAAGCAAGCTTCTGTTTCAGAACCGCCACCCGCACCATGAAAAATTCATCCAGATTCGAACTCAGGATGGAGAGGAACTTCACGCGTTCCAGCAACGGATTCGATGCGTCCTCCGCCTCTTCCAGTACTCGCCGTTGAAATGCCAGCAGGCTTAACTCGCGGTCCAGATACAAGCGCTGGTCACGTAAATCTTTCGGGTTCAGCTCTTCGGCAGCGCCCGCGCGCCTGCGTCGCGGCTTGCGCGCCTTCGCGCTCTTCGGCCCCTTCGCCTGCTTGGGTGGTTTCGTTGCGGGACGTTCAGCCATTGCTCTTACCAGTCTACGTTCTCCCCTCCGGATTCATTAACCTGTCATCTTACACGCGCCCTGTCACGCTATAGTTTTTACTTCAAGTGATTCGCGTCAGCCTCTTCCGAAACCGCGTTTGGATCGCCTTCCTCTTAATCGCAGCTGCCCTGCTAGGCCTCGATTGGTTGGGCTCACGCGCACTCACTTCCCGCGATCGCGAAAGTGCGGAACGGGCGCTTGCCGCGGAAGCCCGCTTGCTTGCCGGCGATTTGTCCGTGCTGTCTCTCACCGGGTTACCGCAGTGGGCCGCTGCTTCCGCCACTTCCATGAACGCCCGCGTGAAGGTGCTCGACGCTTCCGGACACACTGTCGCGGATTCCGCGCCCGCTCCGGCTTCTTCCAACAGCGATTGGAGCGCATCGGCTCCCATCGCAACCGCCGCGCGCGCCGGCTGGACAGTAAGACTTTCCGCTAAACCCACGGAATGGGAAAACAGCACCGACGTCATACTCCGCCGCCTTCTGGAATGTCTGGTGGCCGGCGTCCTGGCGCAAGGAATTGCTTACATCTTCTCGCTGCTGCTTGCGAAGCGGATTCGCAACTTACGAGCCCTCACGGAACGCTTGCTGGATGCCAATGTGGCCGATGCCGAAATGCCGCATGCCGAAGATGAACTCGGCATCCTGAACCAGTCGCTGCACGGCATGGGCTTGCGCATCCGCGATCTGCTGGAGCGCGTCAGTATGGAATCCGGACGCCGGGAAGCCATCCTTGCCAGCATGAGCGAGGGTGTCCTGGCGGCCGATAACCGCTTGCAGGTGGTCTTCTGTAATACGTCACTTGCCGAGGCGGTCGGCGCTACGGAACCGGTCAGGCCTGGCACCCCGGTTCTTGATCTGGTCCGGGATCCCGAACTGGTGAATCTGCTGACGCAAGTCCTCGCGACCGGCGAGCCCATCAAGCGGCGTGTGCAACTCTTAGCCGGGGAAGGGAAGACCTTTGAAGCGCAGGCTGGGCCGCTGGCGATGCCGAACAGCCGCGGCGTGCTCATTATCCTGCATGACATCACCGATATGGAGCGCCTGGAGCGCGTCCGCAAAGATTTCGTGGCCAACGTTTCGCATGAACTTCGCACGCCCCTGACGGCCATTCGCGGCTACGCCGAAACTCTGCTGGGCGGGGCACTTGCGGATAACGAAAACAATCGGCGCTTCGTTGAGATCATTCAATCGCACGCCATCCGGCTGAACAACATCGCCGCTGATTTGATGATTCTCTCCGAACTGGAAAGCGGCCGTCCCGCCCCGCTGCCGGAACGGGTTTCCATCAAAGAAGCGGTCGATATGGCCATCAGCACCGTGGAATCCGAAGCGCGTGTGCGCGGCGTCTTCCTTCACAGCTCTGTAGCCGAGGGCCTGGAAGTACTTGGCCACAAGATACGGTTGGAACAGGCCTTGGTGAACCTGCTTGATAATGCTGTCAAGTTTAACCGTGAAGACGGTGAGGCAAGCCTGACAGCTACCGTCGCGGGAGACGGCAAAGTCAGCATCGCCGTATCCGACACAGGGAGCGGCATCCCATCGAGCGAACTGCCGCGCATTTTCGAACGCTTCTACCGCGTGGACCGTGCCCGCTCACGCGCAGTGGGCGGAACGGGCCTCGGTCTGTCTATCGTGAAGCATGTGATTGAGCGCATGAATGGCACACTGCGAGTGGAGAGTACTATCGGCAGGGGTTCTACATTTACGATTCTGCTACCGCCGCTTCACGAGACTGAAACTTAGTCAAAACGACAGATCACCAGGGAAGCGTTCGGCCCAGGTGCACGTAGCTTCCGTTCACACCATCTTGCCCGAGGGTTGCCAGGTCGACTTCCGTCGTCGCGCCTTCTGGAATTTCCATGGGTGCCGCGCTGGTGCCAAGGTCAGTCTTCACCCATCCTGGATGAGCGGAGTTCACTTTGATCTTCGTGTCTTTCAACTCATGCGCCAAGTGGACAGTAAACGCATTCAATGCTGTCTTTGAAGCATCGTAAGCGAACGTTTTGTTGGAATAGATCGGCGATTCCGGATCGCTATGTGCCGTGAGCGATCCGAGGATGCTCGATACATTCACAATCCGCCCCGCTTCACTCTTCCGGATCAGCGGCAGAAGTGCTTGAGTCAAAGCGACAACCCCGAAGAAATTGGTATCGAAGGTCTTGCGCAGCAACTCGGGCGTGGTGGTTGAGGTAGTGTTGCCGCCCCATTCCGTATCCAGCATCACGCCCGCGTTGTTGACCAGAATATCCAGCTTCCCAAACTGCTTTTCAAGGAACTGCACCGCGTCCCCATAGTGGGCTGCATCGCTTACGTCCAGCACCAACCCGTGAGCATTGATGCCTTCCGCCTGCAACTTTGCGATTGCACCATCTACCTTTGTTTGATCGCGCGCGGTGACCACAACGGTGATGCCTTGCTGCCCCAATTGCTTGGCGGTCTCGAGACCGATTCCTTTGTAAGCGCCTGTAATGAGCGCAACCTGCTTGCTTTTATCCTCCATAAGCAAGAGAGATCGAGTTGCGGGGTGAAAGGATTCAGCCAAGTGGGCTAGAATCGAAGAGTACCGAAGCTGGTTACACAAGTCGGGGCGTAGCGCAGCCTGGTAGCGCATCTGCTTTGGGAGCAGAGGGTCGCGAGTTCGAATCCCGCCGCCCCGACCAATAGAATGAATGACTTACGGCGATTGTAGCTCCGCGTATTAAATGCCCTGCAGTCGATTCTGTAACCGTTGATTCCTTTACGTTCAACACGCTGATCTCCATCGAGCGTGCGGACCTACAAATCCTGCGGTACCGGCCGGAAAACCACCCGGTCGCTTAGCAACAGCTTCAAGTTTCTGCAAGATCAATGCGTACCGGCGACTGTACTCAAGGAACTCAGCGTCGTTTCCGCCAGCGCGTTCATTTGCCTGCCGCAGGTTTGCCAACGCCCTCTCCACTGCGCTAATCAAAAGAGCAATGTCCTGAGCCTCGAAAGCTGGAAAGCCTGCATCCATCGTTGTCCCATCTTGTTCGGGCATCATCCGCCTCGTTTCCTATCCGGATCTCAACGTCTTCCAAGATTACCAGCGGCACGGGCGCTCTTTAGTGCTTAGTCCGGTCCCGCTCTTGGAGAGAGTGAAGAATTGCACCAAGCGCTGATAGCGGACGCCGAAACGACCTAGCGCTGCAGAGTTCCTCCTGGTTGTGTCGTACTACGCTTAAAGAGTCAGAACCGTATGGCACACAGGGTCAAGGCTTCGTTCGTGGAACCGATAGCTGGCTCAAGGAGTTGAAGCTCGACGGTGGGCATTCTGATTAACACTTTTATGCTGGCGCAGGATTATCAGCTGGTTGCCTTCGTCCAGAAAGTAACTGAAATGTGCCGGGGTAAAGCGTATTTCACCACCCCGTACAATCTGGGCCAGTACTTACTCATGGATTATATGAATCGAAAGAGCCGCACCATACACTAGTGGGGTGTCGCATAGAGAACGTTACCGATGTGGTTTGAGGGATCGCTGTACTTCCACTTGATTGGCTTCGCGGTTGCCGAGTAGGCGGTGATGTAGCGGCGCAGTTTGCGAGCGAGATCGGTAAGCGAAGTGAAAACGCCGCGGGCAATCACCTCGCGTTCGATTCGGGAAAACCAGATTTCGACTTGGTTCAGCCAAGACGAATACGTAGGCGTGAAGTGAAGATGGACCGTAGGGTGGGCGGTGAGGAACTCGGCTAACAACTTGGTTTTGTGCGCGGAAACCGTTTCGCCTGACACCGGCACTGCGCGCCAAGGTTCTTGCCGCGACCAGGCGGAAGCCGAAAGACGGCTCGACTCACTGGAGTTGCCGGAAGTTGGGAGAGGCTTTGGGAATCAGCAAAGACCTGGTACATCGGATTTGGCGGGAGGCCGGAGTGAAGCCCCATCGAATGGAGCGCTATATGGCCAGCAACGATCCCGACTTTGAGACGAAGGCCGCGGACATTATCGGTCTGTACCTCAATCCTCCGCAACACGCCGCGATTTTTTACGTGGACGAAAAAACCGCCATTCAAGCGCTCGACCGGTTGGACCCGGTGTTGCCGCTAAGCCCGGGCAGGGCGGAGCGCCACGGATTCGAATACTACCGTCACGGAACGCTGTCTCTTTACGCCGCGCTCGACACCAAGACCGGAAAGGTGCATGGCAAAACGGCAGCCCGCCACACCAGCAAAGACTTCGTGGCCTTCCTTGCAGAAGTGGTTTCGAAATGCCCACAGAACCAAGAAATCCACATCAGCCCCGGATGAGCCGTGTCCAAGCCGCCGATGCCGTCCTTGAGAAAGCGCTGCTTCCAGCGAACAATGGTGGGCGTCGTTGTTTTCAGCCGATTCCGAATACCGGAAAATGGAACGCTCTCGCTAAGCAGAAGAATCAGATTGGCGCGGAACACGTAGCCTGCTGGCAGCGACCGGGATTGTGAGATGCTCGTCAACTCGCTCCTCTGCTCCTCGGTCAAAATTACGTCCAGTGTCCTAAGCACACCTATGAAGACGATCTTACATCGGTAATGGTTACTCTACGACAAGCCACTAGCTGAAGAACTGTTCAGGCAGATACGCGCACCGGGAAGCAATTGCGGTCGCCGAGCAGAAATCGATTGGCATACCTATCCGCCGATTCGCTAAGACGCGCTGGCCGCGTCGTGAAATAGAAAGCATGTGAAATTCAAAAGATTTCCCGGAACTTCGCCCGCACAATCTGCTCCTCAATTTCCGAAATAATCGCGGGCAGTAACGTATCCACTCGCCACTTCGGAAAGTGCGCCTTCACTTTTTTCAGATCGGTGATGTAACAGATGTGGTCACCCGTGCGGTGCCGGCTTTCGTACCGATATTTAAGGTTGTGCCCGCGTAGCGCCAATAAGTCGATGGTCTCCAAAACGGAAAGGCTATTCTCGCGCCCGCCGCCCAGGTTATAGACTTCCCCCGCCCTCGGACTCTGAAAAAATTCCCAGAACAACTTGGCCACATCGCGGCAATGGATTTGATCGCGCACCTGCTTCCCACCGTATCCAAAGATGGTGTATTCCTTGCCCGTGATCGCGCACATCACGATATACGCCAGATACCCATGCAGGGAAACGGCGGCATGTTGTGGCCCAGTCAGGCAACCCCCGCGAAAAACTCCCACTGGCATCCCGAAATAGCGCCCAAACTCCTGGCACATTACGTCGGCGGCTACCTTGGAGGCGCCGAACACCGAATGCAGACACTGATCGATCGACATTGTCTCATCGACGCCGTCCAGGCCACTGGCATAGTCGAACCGCTTCTCTTTCTCGATCAGCGGCAGCTGATTCGGGCGGTCTCCATATACCTTATTCGTGCTCGTGAAACAGAACGGAGACTCGCGGCAGAAGTCACGCGCCGCGACCAGCAAATTCAGAGTCCCTAACGCGTTGACGTCGAAATCGTCGTAGGGAATCGCGGCGGCCTTGTCATGAGAAGGTTGGGCGGCTGTATGGATGATAAAGTGTGGGCGCTCCAGTTCCATCAGATTCCGCACCTCTTGGCGGTCCCGGATATCCGTAGTCACGTGGCGAAACTGAACGAAAGCACTCTTCAACGCTTCTGTGTTTCCCGTGGTCGATCCTTCATCGCCGAAGAAAACCCGCCGCATGTCGTTATCGATCCCCACCACCTCCCAACCCTGCAGGCTGAGAAATCGGACGCACTCCGAACCGATCAACCCTCCACTTCCTGTAATTAGTGCCTTCAAAGTTTTAGTTGTTTCCACCCAGTATGGGCCGCACCAGGTTCTCTTCGCGCTGAATCCAAACAAGAATATCCTGTAGCGTCGTCTTCGGGTCCCGCTTAGGTTCCCACCCGCTCAGCCTGGTCAAGTAACTGTGGTCAGTCAGATAAATGCGGATGTCGGCCCGGCGCTGTTCCGGGTTGGGGCGAATCGGGATGGTATTCCCGGTAAGTTCCCCGCTCAAACGCGTTAACTCCAACAGGGAAACACTATTTGCCGCGCCACCGCCCACGTTGTAAATGCCGCCCGCGAAGCGTCCGAAATCCTGCAACTGCAGAGCAACCAGATCGCATAAGTCAGCCACATGCAACACATCCCGGACCTGCTTGCCGCTGCCTCCGAACCCGATGTACTCGAGCGGCTTTCGGAAATAGTGCGCGGCCAGCCAGAGGGCAATGACACCCTGGTCCAATTTCCCCATTTGCCACGGGCCTGCGATCAACCCACACCGGTTAATGATGGACCGGACACCGTAGGCATCCGAATACTCAGTAATCATTAGCTCCGCCGCAAGTTTGGTCATTCCATACAGTGAGCGGGCGCCTGCTGTGGAAAATTCCTCGTTGATGCCTTTTTCGGAAACCCCCGCCACCGTCTGCGCCGCTGAAATGTGAAAACGCGCGGTGTCTTCGTAAAAGTGCAATTCATTCAGCAAGCGGACCGGGTAGACTCTGCTGGTGGAAAGAAACAGAAAGTGTGCACCCACGTCACGCGCACATTCCAGACAGTGAAAACATCCAGTCAGGTTAGTGTCAATCAGATACTTAGCCGATCCCCCATACCCCGCCTGAGCGGAAGGCTCCGCGGAACACTCAATGATCAACTCGGAATCTTTTCCCGCCGCCAGTAAATCATCGCTGTTCCGCACATCGCCATGGACGAACTCGACGTCGGCTTGCCGCAATCTGACGAGATTCAACTCCGATCCTCTGCGGCGCAGATTATCGAGGGCCAGTACAGCGGTGGAAGGGAAGCGGCGCTTCAAATCCAACGCCAGGCTTGAACCCACAAATCCGCAGCCCCCCGTTACTAAGATGCGGTTGTACATCTCCTAGCGCACTTCCGGCTTAACTTGCGGAATGATCGATCCCGGCCGGGCGAGCGCGTGATAGTCACCGCGCGAAAGCGACTTCTCAAGCCAAAGATACAGCACAATGAACAGGTACCTGCTTCCCATTTCCTTGATTTTGAGCTTTGACAGACCCGCCTTCCGATTCGTCCAGGTAATCGGAATCACAGCAAACGAGAAGCGGCGCACAATCGCTTTTAAGGGCATCTCAACCGTAAGATTGAAGTGGGGCGAAATCAAGGGTTGCAGGTGATCGATGACCTCCCTGCGGTAACATTTGAACGCGTTCGTAAAATCGTTGTATGGGACGTTTAACAGCACCTTGATAAAAAGGTTTGCCAACCTGTTTAGCACCAACTTGCCCGCCGGATAATCCACCACAGCGCCGCCTTTAACAAAGCGGGATCCAAAAGCGCAATCATAGCCTTGCTGGATCACGTGGTAGTAACGCACCAGATCTTGCGGACTATCCGAGGCATCTGCCATGAAAATGGCGACGCAATCTCCTTTGTAGTATTGAAGGCCATATCGGATTGCCATCCCGAATCCGTGAGCCCCGGTATTCTTGAGCAGACGGATTTCAGGATGATCCTGCGAAATCGCTGAGACAATCTCCGCAGTGCTGTCGGAACTGCCGTCGTCCACCACTAGGATTTCATACGGAATAACTGCTTTTTGCAAAGCCGACACCAGCGTCAACAGTGTTCCACGTACGCAGCCCTCCTCATCGCGGGCGGGAATAATTATGGAGAGCAGCATCAAAAGAGCACGTCACGTTAAGTGAGAATCATAGCAAGCAAATTTCTTTCTTTTGGCAGGACCTCCTGGATTGTACGCAATTTGGACATTCGGACCTGATTGGTTTACCGAGGAGAGCGTTGACGGCCACCGCCCTGCACCTTACAATTGCTTAGCGGCGCAACTATGGCAATTCAATTCCCAGGCCCCTTAGCACCAGATTTCCCTTCCAGACTCTACCGCAAGGCTCAACGGCTGGCCCAGGTCAGTATGCTGTCAGTTCGCCGGGCGGAATAATGACTGCCGGCATGGCAGTCTCCATCACAATTTCCCCGGTACCCAAGGGAGTGAATGGTACCGACACGAAGCATTATCTGTACGTTGCCGGCGGTTCCGGCTCGCCTGAGGCCGTCCTTATTACAGGCGGTACGGCCACTTCTGGATCTCTGTCCGGGACACTCTCCTTCACTCCGGCTAGCAGTCATTCTGGTGCATGGACTGTGAGCAGCACAAACGGAGGAATTGCGGAAGCTATGCAGAGCATGTCTCCAGGAGGCGGTGTTGTGGGCATGCCTTCCGGAACATACACGATACGCGGGCCGGTAGGCTACCTTCCGAAGATGACGTTTCTGGGTGCAGGCCCAACAACAATTCTGGTTCCCGGGTCGTCCGCAAGTATTGTTTTTGACGGGAACGTGCCCCATAAAGGCGCGGATGAGTTTTCTATGGTCTCTGATAACGTACGGTTTGAGAACTTTTTGATCGATGGCCATACGTTCGGGGGGGTTAATAGCGCTGTCGGCATACAAGGGCTAACAACTTCTAGCCCTGATCAAGAAGTTTGGCATTACTTCCAAATCGATATAGTGAATGTGTTCTTTAATAATGTGTACAGCGCCATCCTTTTTCAGCGGAGCCGGTATCTAAATATTTTGAACTGCAAGCTTTACGCAAATTCCCAAATCACTGTCACAGATTCGAATCTAGAGATTGTAAGCGGTAAAACTGCTTTCTCAACCAATACCCTCGTCGATGGTTTAATTTACAGTTGGCATGCGATAGATGCCCTGTCCTGCGCCAACGCCAGCATGGCTGATGCGGTAATCTCATTAACAAAGACAGAGGAGAGCTACATTTCAAATTGTAACTTCTCCATGAGCGGCTTGCGGTTTACGCCAGGGCCGATTGGGATTGCAATGGCGGGAGGGGAAGATCTTTCAATTGTTAATTGTAGTTTCAATAACCCGCTCTATGGAATTGTTCTCGAATCCGTGACTTCACCCGGAGGAACATTCAGTCAGTATGCTGCCTTTGTCAAAATAGTTGGCACGTCGATTGACTCAATCCACCAAGACGGGATCGTCATAGCGGATGGAACTTCGTCAACTGATTCGCCTTCCAATCAAGTTCAGCATGTTTTGATTGACGGTTGCCTGATCACAGACACGATTGCTGCCCGAAGCTATGCGACTTTTGTTAACGTTGGCGCTTTTACCAAATTCGTTTCTTTCACTGGTAATGTTTTTAGAGATATTCAACCGAGCGCATCTCAGGCCGCCATTTTTATAGCGCAGGGCTGCGAGGGTATCCGCTTTGACCGGAGTAACACCTTCGTAAATAATTCAGACGTAACAAATCCCGCCGGAGGGCCGTTCGGGACTGGAGTTAGTATTAATTCTACAAGCCCGGTCAGCGTCTACGGGTTAGAGGACTTGAGATTTGTCGGGTTCGCACCAAATATCTACGACCCCAGCTCTACTATATCCGCTACGGCTGCTCTAGTCCTCCCGATCGGACGACGATTTGTCCAGGTTCAAGGAACAACGACGATAACCTCATTTGCTTCTGTTCCCCCCGAAGGCTCCGTTGTGACGCTTCGCTTTGTTTCCAGCCTGACGATATCTAGCGGAACCCGCCTGAGGCTTAACTCGAATTTTGTGAGTACGAACACAGCGTACTCCACGCTCACTCTTTACTCAGACGGCACCACGATGATCGAAATCTCGCGCTCCGCGAATTAGATGCACTTACCCTTATCAATATCCTAAATGCAATTTAGAGCACGCCGGGCTAACTGGGCCTTTCTTAGCTCAGCGCTGTTTTACTCTCTCTTGAGCTATGCAGCGCTGCTGCTGTTTTCCTTGAATTTCCAGCCAATCAGTACTACTGTGGATGCCTCATGGGTATTCGCAATGAACTACTATGCCCACGGGCCGGAGCTATTTGGCAAGGATCTGGTGTTCACTTATGGCCCATTGGCGTATCTTGCGGTTCCGGAGAACGTCGGCAAGAATCTCGCGGTAGCGGCTGCGGTTCACGTCGCCCTATGGTGCGTGCTGCTCTACCTGTTGCAGGCGATTGGTGAAGGCCGCCACAAAGCATCCGGCATCCTGATTCTGGTGGCCCTAATTTTCTCAAATCGGCTTTACTTCAATTACTGGGATTATTTGCTCGTCTTTGTGGCGGTGCTTTCCCTGGTTCTTCTGATCAGAAAGCCGGGAGACCTGTTCCCTTTGGGCATTCTTGCGCTCGTGGCCGGGCTTGAGTTCCTGGTGAAATTTAGCGGCTTTATTCTGATCGCTCTACTGCTCGCAATTTACGCAGCATCCCGTCTCCGCGTTGTAAAGCAGACAAGCCGCGGCGAACGCGTAATGCTCTTGCTGGCGATCTTGGCAGGGCCGATTGCCTATTTTGCTTACAACCCCTCCCTCTCCGGGCTTATTGGTTACTTGCGGGGGAGTTTGAATATAGCAGCAGGATACTCGGCCGTTATGTCTACCGTCGCTGAGCCTGCGCTTCTCCGCAACGCCGCCGTACTTTGTTTTTCTCTGGCCATATTAACCGGATTTTTTGTTTATAAGCGGCTTGTTACAGTTACAGGTGCCGCGATGGTCCTTCTGTTCACCTGGATGGCATTCAAGCACGGTTACACCCGGGGAGGGCCATCGCACGCCGCTATTTTCTTTGGCCTGATGACTGTGGCGCCCGCCTTCCTGGCATCTCAGATTTCCTGGACCCGCTCACGCCGGGTACTTCCTGCATCAGTATGTGTCTGTTTGATGGGAGTTTCTCTTTTCTTTGAAGGCCAGGTGCTTCCAGTTTGGAACCTTTCCTGGTGGGCGCCTGCATACAACCTGAGACAAACGGCTCATCTGTTCAGGTGGAACCAAATGTCAGCTATGCTTGCCGCAATGAGCGATGAGTCATTCAAAGATTCTCTGATCAGTCAGTATTCGGCGGCGCTGGGCCACTCCAGAGTTCTTTTTTTTCCCTGGGATGTCTCCTATGGCTCTCGCGGCGATTTCCACGCAGTGCCCTTTTACACGACTCAGGCGTATTCTGCTTACACTCATTACCTCGATCAGCAATCGGCCGATCACATAACAAGAGCTTCTCCCCCAATTGACTATGTCCTCCTGGAATGGAAGAGTGCGGATACACGTAATCCTTTTGTGGACGTGCCAGTTACATGGAACGCTCTGTTCAGCGGCTTTGAGCCCGTTCCCTATCCTGGCGAAGCCCTGCTTTTGAAGCCGCGGTTACCACCTTTGCCAATTAGATTTCAACAGATTGCAACGTCCACCTGCCGGTCAGAGGAATGGATCGCCGTGCCCGACCGGGCCACGCCAGTGGCAATGAGCCTCGAAATGCGCCCTAAGCTAACCGGCAACGTTCTCACGTTTCTGTATCAAATGGGGCCCGTGAACCTTGAAGTGCGGACCAGGAATGGTCTCATGGTGCTGTTTCGCGTTCCTCCTGATACCGTATCTTTCCCCTTTCCGATCAACTACCTGCCCCTGAACATCCCACTCCTCCACACCCTATGGAGGGAAAATCGCACCCTCGACCCAATCATTGCCTTTCGTCTTGTGGGTCCGGGTGTGCCATATTTCAACTGCGGTGCTATCCGGTTTTACGATGTTCTCGGAACTTCAGTTCGGGTCGGCTAAGGGCGTAGTACAAGCAGCCAACCTCCGATCACAAACGCGCCAGCTTTATTTACCACTCTCATTGCAGTAACTTACGCGCCCGATTGCCTTCCCCCCGCTGAAACCGCGGTTACAATCCAGCCAGAAGGAGGTACGAAAAACTGGTTAATCGTAATATTGTTGGTCATACTGACCTGCTCCCCGAAATTCGCATGAAGTTGATTGTGATTTCATACGAGATGGAAGGATGTGCTCTTCCGCCTCGGGCTGCGCCCGATGCAAGAGTACCCGTTCTGTTTAGGGGGTGGGCCAAATCAAAGTTTCCGAACTGGGCCATTCCAAAATACCGAAATCACTTAACCATCTTCACGTACTTAAATCCGGCCCGCGAAGCTGGCGAGCTGGTGAGTAAAACCGCGCAGAGTAGCCTGTGGAAATGGCGCTGACCCTCTGTTAGATTCGATCAAGAGGTCACCGAATGTGGATGATTTCGTAGCTGGCGAACTCCTCCGCATACAATTCGATTCCATAGAGGTCAACAACCGTTCTGTATCAGCTTGAAAGCAAAGTAGTTGAAAACAGAAGATTTCGGCCCTTGAACTGTAGCTGCTTTGGGAGCAGAGGGTCGCGAGTTCGAATCCCGCCGCCCCGACCACATCGCTTTGTTACCATCGCAAGTTGAATGAAGCAGGTTCTCCGTAAGGGCTTTAAGCACATCGTCGTCGACGAAGTACCGGACCCGGTGGTGATTCCGCATCATGTTTTGATCCGGCCTCATTATTCGCTCATCAGCAGTGGCACAGAGACGGCTAGTATTCATCCTGACGTGTTGAAGGTGGTGAAAGACAACCCTTCGCACCTGCAGACTGTGCTCAATATCGCCAAGGTTGAGGGGCCTCTTCATACGTATGAGGAACTGAAGGCGAAGTTCAGCGCCTATGCTGTGTTGGGGTATTCCGGGGCGGGCGTGGTTGCGGAAAAGCACCCTACCGTGAAGGATCTGGAAATTGGGGACTTCGTGGCTTATGGCGGCGAAGGCACCGGGCATGGGGAATCGATTCTTACCGGGCGCAATCTGATTGCCCGCGTTCCGGAAGGGCTGCCGTTTGAACAGGCTACATTTGCGACATTGGGCAGCATCGCGCTGAATGCCGTGCGCACCGCGAATCTCGGGCTGGGCGATGTGGTCGCGGTGATGGGGCTCGGTCTTGTCGGTCAGCTTGTGGCGCAACTGGCTCGCATGCAAGGTGCTGTTGTGATTGGGCTCGATTTGAGGGCGGAGCGGGTGAAGCTGGCTCTCGAACTTGGGGCGGATGCCGGGATTGCTGGTGCGGAATCGGTTGACGAAGCAGTGCTTTCTAAGACCAACGGGCGCGGCGCGGATTGCGTGATCATCGCAGCCGCCGCCAAGAGCCCGGTCCCCGCGCAGCAGGCGCTCAAGATCTGCCGCGATCGCGGGAAGATTGTGATTGTCGGCGCGGTGGAGATTAATCTTCCGTGGCTCGATATGTACTTGAAAGAGATTCAGCTTTTGATGTCGCGTGCCTACGGACCGGGCAGCTACGATCCGGCGTATGAAGGCAAGGGGCAGGATTACCCCATCTCCTATGTGCGGTGGACTGAGAACCGCAACATGGAAGAGTTCCTGCGCGCGGTCGCGACGGGCCGGGTCCAGGTAAAGCCGCTGATCACGCACGAGTATCCGCTGGATCGCGCCGCGGAAGCGTACAGCACCATCATGTCCGGCGGCAGCAGCCTGGCTGTTGTCCTGAAGTACCCGGAAGCTGACTTGCCGGTGGCGAGCGCAAGCGAGAACATCCAGCGCAGGATTGAAACGCCGGGGATTACGGCTTCGACGGCGCAGGTTCAGCTTGCGGTGGCCGGTGCTGGCGGCATCGCGCGTTGGGCACACCTGCCGGCGCTGAAGAAGATTCCGGGCGTCGCGGTGCGTGCGATCTACTCGTCCAATGGTGCCCGCGGCAAGACCTATGCGCTTCGGTACAAGGCGAAGTATTGCACCACGGAATACTCTGAGATTCTGAAAGACCCCGAACTGAATCTAGTGTTGGTGGTAAGCAGGAATCAATATCATGCTTCGCAATCGGTGGCTGCGCTTCGAGCGGGGAAGAATGTATTTGTTGAGAAGCCGATGGCGATTACGGTGGCCGAATGCCGTGAGGTGGCCGCCGCGGTGAAAGAGAGCGGCAAAGCGCTCACCGTTGGATTCAATCGCCGCTTTGCGCCGGACTACCTTCGCCTGAAGGAGCGCGTGGTGAAGCGGGCGGGTCCGGCGGTGATCAATTGCCGTGTGAACTCGCCTGGAATTTCCGGCGCTTACTGGATGGCGGACCCGGCTATCGGCGGAGCGATTCTGGGGGAGGCGTGTCATTTTGTGGACCTGATGTACTGGCTGCTGGAGAGCGAGCCGGTTGAAGTCTATGCTTACAGCTTGCCGACGGGCGGAAAGGAACCTATCGGCGAGAACAACATGGCCGCGAGTTTCCGCTTTGCCGATGGCTCGATCGGGAACCTGACGTACTGCACGGTGGGCAGCAAGGCTTCGTCCGGCGAACGGGTAGAAGTCTTCGGCCAGGGTTTTGGAGTGGACACGCAGAATTTCAAGGAATCGCGCGTGCATGGCGGCACTACCGTGAGGCGCACCAGCATGTTGCCGCGCAAAGGCTATGACGCGCAGATGGCTTCTTTCCTTGATTCCGTGATGCACGCAAAGCCGCTTGCCGTGGATGTGCGCGATGGGGCGCGAGCTACCTTGGGCTGCATCAAGATGCTGGAATCGGCCAAGACCGGCCAGCCTTGCGAGATCGAACTGAGCGAAGCGCTGGCCGGGTAGCATGAACATCTTGCAGTTCGGTGTGTTCCCGCCGCCCAATGGCGGTGTGCAAACCAACGTGAAGGCGATTCGCGATTACGCGCGGGAGCAAGGCCACCGGTGTGGCGTGGTGAACCTGACGCGGCACCGGCAGGTTGACGCGGACGACGTTTACTATCCGACAAGCGCCTTGCAGGTGATGAAACTGGCGGCGACGTATCCCGCGGATATCCTGCATTTTCATCTGGGCGGGCAGATCATGCCGCGGTTGCTTGGGCTATATCTATTTGGCTCTTTGCTGCCGCGCAAGCGGACGGTGCTGAGCTTTCACTCTGGCGGTTACCCCTCGTCTCCCGAAGGTAAGGCGGCCAGCCCCAAGAGCTTTGCTGGCTTTGTGTTCCGGCGCATGGACCGCATCATTGCGGTGAATGCCGAGATTGCCGATCTGTTCCGCAGATTCGGAGTTTCAGATATACACATCCGAAATATACTGCCGCACTCCTTTCCGGCAGCGCCGCCCGCGGTGGTATGGCCTGAGCCGCTACGAGAGTTTATCGCTCAGCACGAGAGCTTGCTGGTGACCGTAGGGCTGCTTGAACCTGAGTACGATCTGCCTTTACAGGTTGAAGCGATGGCTCACTTTCCAAACGCCGGCTTAGTGATTGCCGGGGCCGGTAGCCTGGAGGCAAGCTTGCGGACCTTGATTGCTTCAAAGCCCTATGCCGACCGCATACTGCTCTATGGCGACTTGCCGCGCGATGTCACGCTTAACCTGATCGTCCGCGCGGACGCTTTTCTGCGCACCACGCTATACGACGGCGATTCCGTTTCAGTCCGCGAGGCGCTTCACTTTGGCACGCCGGTGATTGCGAGTGAGAATGGCATGCGTCCGGAGGGAGTCCGAAAGTTCGCAGTGGGCGATCTGCCCGGATTGGAACAGGCGATCACGGATCAGTTGAGCGCTGGCCGCAAGCCCTTTACTCCGCGGCTGAAAAAAGACGACGAGAACCTTCGCAAGGTGCTGGCCCTCTACGAAGAGCTTAGAAGTTCTTAATACGGATGTTGCGGGTTTCCATCTTCATCGGCCCCGGAGTCTTATGAAGCTGAATACCGAGCAAGCCTTCCATCTTGCGGTTGGCTTTATCATCATCGACAATCACGCACATGACGCGGCCGTTGATCATGTGGATGAGCGTATTGCCGCGGGCGATGATGATGACGTCGTTCCAATCATCCAGCTTGATCAGGTTCTTGAGTTCCGCGGAATCGCCCACCGTTCCGATCGACCCGGTTTTCTGGCCATCGGGGATGTTGACGATTTGGCCCCGAAGCGCAAGGAACCCGCGGCCGCGCTCTTCGTATAGCTGGCCCGAATATTTCTGAGCGGCGTCGATATCGAACTGGTAGCCTTTCAGCACCCACTGGGCGACATCGGGCAACTCTACGCTGCGGTACTGGATGCCGGTGTTCCCGGTCTGCGCGCCCGTGAGTTTGTATTGCAGGCGCAATTCGAAATCGCCCGTTTTGCCGGCTTTATAGATGCAGAAGATGTTCTGCTTGGGCTGGTGATCGGCCTTGGTTTCGCCGACGATCGCGCCGTTTTCGATGCGCCAGAAATCGGGGTCGCAATCCCAGTTCGCCAGTGTTTTGCCGTCGAAGATTGGGGTGAACCCGGATTCGGGCAAGGGCGCAACCTGTGCTGCCGCTGTTGTCACAGTGAGGATTGCAAGTGCCAGGTATTGGAATGTCATGAAATGGTCTCCCAGGTTCGATTTCTTGCAGACCGCAGAACAGCATCGGTCACGTAGTCGGTTTTCAATGCCTCGCGGAAGGTGGGTGCGGCGGGCGTGCCGGATTCGAGGCCAGCGAGAAAGTCCGCAGCTTGATGAATGAAGGTGTGTTCGTAACCGATCTGCAGACCGGGCACCCACCAATGCTTCATGTAAGGGTGATCGCTATCGGTGATGTGGATGCTGCGCCAGCCGCGCAGACGGCTTTCATCGCCGTGGTCGAAAAATTCCAGACGATGCAAATCGTGCAGATCCCACTTGAGGGAGCCGCGCTCGCCGTTGATTTCGAGCGTGTAGAGAGCCTTATGCCCACGCGCATACCGGGTTGCCTCGAAGGTGGCAAGGGAACCATTCTGGAACCGGGCAAGAAAAGCGCTGGCATCATCGATCAGCACCGGTTCGGTCTTGCCGCTGCCGACGTGCTTGCGCTCCTTGATGAAGGTTTCAGTCATGGCGGTGACTTCAGAGATGGGGCCATTGAGCCACATAGCAGTATCGATATTATGGGCCAGCAAATCGCCGGTCACGCCGCTGCCAGCGACGGAGGCGTCCAGGCGCCACAAGCCCTCGCCGCCCTGCGGCAGTTCGCTTGACATGGTCCAATCCTGCAGGAAGACGGTGCGGTAATGGAAGATTTTGCCCAAGCGGCCTTCGTCAATCAGTTGCTTGGCGAGAGTAACTGCGGGCACGCGGCGGTAGTTGTACCAGACCATGTTCGCGACGCCAGCCTTTTCGACCGCGGCGACCATGGATTCCGATTCGGAGGGGGTGCGGCCCAGTGGCTTTTCGCAGAGCACCATCTTTCCGGCGGCTGCGGCGGCTTGGGCAATTTCGGCGTGGGTATCGTTCGGACTGGCGATATCGACGACATCGATATCGGGGGATTCCACCAGCTTGCGCCAATCGGTTTCAAAGCCCTGGTAGCCCCAGTTGGAAGCGAAACTTTCGGCGCGATCTTTGGATCTGGCGCAGACCTTTTTCAGAACGGGCCGGATGGGGACGTCAAAAAAGCTGCCGACGCGCGCGAAGGCGTTCGAGTGGGTGCGGCCCATGAAGCCACAGCCAATGACGCCGATGTTGAGAGTTTTCATGGCTCTAATTCCAGCCGTGTGCGTTGCGTACCTGGATCATGACTCGCAGGACGTCAGTCCAGGTCTCGGGCTTCATCATGACGTCGTTCGGGAACATGCAGCCATCCCAGCAGATGTGCTGGAAGGCGCGCGTGGGTTGGCCGTTATCGTTGCACATCCAGGCACCGGCATCGCGCACGATGTCCAGGCGGCCTGCCGGATCGAGCGGGAGGCAGTGGCGGCCCGTTTTATCGTGAGAGCCGGAGCCGTTGACGGTGCCGTCATTTTGGGCGATGTGAAAATCGATGGTCCAGGGCCGAAGGGCTTGTGCAACTTGTGCATAGGCATCGCGCAGTTGTTCCGGCGTGTAATTGGGCGGAAGCAGGCTATCTTCCGGGGCATTATGGCCCATGGTAAATAACATTGTGTGGGCCATATCGGCCTGGAAACCAACAATGCCGGGCATATTCACGGCTTCAAGCAGTTCTCGCATCCTGCGCCAGGAATGCATGCCGGCCCAGCAGATTTCGCCCTCCGCCGCCAGCTTTTCGCCGTGATCTTGCGCGATATGGCCCGCTTCCCGGAAAGTTTCCGCGATGCGGCGGGTGTTCTCGGCTGGATTTTCCGCCCAGGCGGAAGGCGGAGCGGCGGAATCGATGCGGATCACGCCGTATTTGCGAATTCCGAGTTCACGCAGCTTTGCGCCAATGCGGCAGGCTTTGCGGACCTGGGTGAGGAAAGCTTCGCGCTGCTGCGCTGTTCCCATGGCTGAGCCGCCACCGGTAGGTTCCCAAACGGGGGCAACCAGAGACCCGGCGAGCAGGTTCAGGCGCTGCAATTGTGCGGCGAGACGCGCCAAATCGTCATCAGATGAATTGATGTCAGTGTGCGGCGCGGAAAGAAAGAGGTCGACCCCTTCGAAACGAAGTCCCTCAACTTCAGCAGCGGCGGTGAGCGCCAGCATGGTTTCAAGAGGGATGGGCGGTTCAGAATCGGGGCCTTTGCCGACCAGGCCGGGCCACATGGCGTTGTGCAGAGCGGGGAACTTGTAAGGTGCTGTCATTTGAGGAAACGTACCGAATCCCAGTACAGTATATAAGGACAGAGATGAAAAAATTCTGCTTCGCTTTTTTGTTGGCGGTGGGCGGTTCCACGGTTGCTTTGGGGGAGTCGCTGACTCTTCCCGCAGGCCCGGGTAAAGCCACCACGGAAAAAGTGTGCGGTGCGTGTCACGGAGCGGAATTGTTAATCGGGCGGCAAGAAACGCGCGAGACGTGGGCTGCCATCACTGACGACATGATGCAGCGCGGGGCCCAGGGCACGGATGAAGAATTTTACACCGTGGTGGAGTACCTTTCCGCCAATTTTTCGAAGACCTCGCCCGTAACCAAGGTGAATGTGAACCAGTTGACGGCCAAGGACCTGGAGAAGTTGCTGCGCCTGACGGAAAGCCAGGCAGCGGCCATTGTGAAATACCGGGAAGCGCAGGGAAATTTCAAGTCAGTGGAAGACCTGACCAAAGTTCCGGGCGTGGATGGGGCGAAGATCACCGCCAGCAAGAATCGCCTGTCCTTTTAAGCGGCAGCGGATTGGGCGGTAGTTTGCACCCCGCCACAGCATCTTTTCCATTTTTGACCGGAACCACAGGGGCAGGGAGTATTTCGTCCGGGTTCAGGAGCTTTCCGGATGGGTGCGGTTGTGCAAGATTGTGCATGATTTTCGGATTGATCGTTGTGCACAATTTGCGGCTGCCAGGATAATAGCTGGCCGTGGGCGGCTTCCATTTCTGCTGTTATTGCCGGCAAACCGGCGATAGAAGGAGCAGGCGCGGCGGCCATCTTTAAGATTTCTAGCGCTGCACGGAGCCGGATTGCGGGTGAAATATCCGGGCTATCGAGGATTTCAGAAAGTACCTGAACGGCACGAGGAGCGAGTTCGACCGATTGCTCATGCCAGACAAGAGCCTGTTCGCGGACGGCGAATTCGATTTCGCGGGCGAAAGCGGGAACTGATCTGCGCCAATTGCGAATGGTATTGCGGTGAACGCCCACCGCGCCAGCCGCGTGAGTAAGGGAATAGCCTTCGGCGAGAAGCGAGAGAACGTGGTGCTGACTGGGCGTGAGGGTTGGATCTGGAGAGTAACGTTCGAATGCGGGAGCTGGTGCCATGGCGGAAAATCCTTACGCTGCGAGAGTACTAGCTGGAATGTCACGATTCTGCCGAATCCGGAGGAAAGCCTAACAGTGGCGCGGAAAAATAAAGTAGCGAGGGCGGTGACCGGCTTGGGAATTGTTTGCCAAACCCTACCAACTTTAGATAGACTTTCAGGCAGACTGTAAAAAAGGGGAATTGATGCGAACTAGGTTGTTTGCTGCTTTATTGATGGTTGTCGCTTGCGTTGTGCCGGCAATGGCGCAGTCTGTTGGCGAGATTGCAGGAGAGGTAAGAGATAGCTCAGGCGCGGCGATTGCGGATGTTCGCGTCACCGCGACCAACGTGGAAACGAACGTGGCGCGTAACACCACCACGAATTCATCTGGAGCCTATGATTTTCCGGGCTTGAACCCTGGCAATTACGCGGTGAAGGCAGAAAAGCAGGGCTTCAAAACGGTTTTGAATACGAATATCGCGCTTCAGGTGCAGCAGAGTGCGCGTATCGATATCGAGATGGCTGTTGGGCAAGTGAGCGAATCAGTGGAAGTGAATGCGGCGGCCGCATTACTTGCCACGGAAGATGCGACGGTGGGTACCGTGATTGAGACGAAGCGGATTGTGGAACTGCCGCTGAATGGCCGCAATTATCTGCAGCTTGTGGCGCTTGCGCCGAATGTGAGCTACGGATTCGGTAACGCGGGGCAGGCCGTGGGACGGCAGGGCGGTGACCGCTCGACACAGAATATTGCGGTGGGCGGCAATCGCGCTTACTTTACGCAGTTCTCTCTTGACGGCGTGGAGAATACTGACCCGAACTTCAATACGTATGTAATTCTGCCGTCGATTGATGCGCTGCAGGAGTTTAAGGTGCAGACCGGTGTTTATCCGGCGGAATTCGGGCGTGAAGCGACACAGATTAACGTATCTACCCGCGCGGGTGGCAACAAGTTCCATGGCGCGCTGTTTGAGTTCCTGCGCAATGACAAGCTTGACGCGGCGAATTATGCGTTCACGGCCAAGCGCGTTGTGAAGAACCCGTTTAAGCAGAACCAGTATGGCGGCACGTTTAGCGGTCCGGTGATTTTCCCCAAGCTGTTTAATGGGCGCAACCGCCTGTTCTTCATGGGCAATTATGAATCGTACCGGCTTCGCCAGAGCAATCAGTCGACGTATTCTCTGCCTACGGCCGCGAACCGGACTGGCGACTTTTCAAACCTGCTTGCGCAGGGAGTTACGATTTACGATCCAAGCACTCGCGTTTACAATTCCAGCGGTGCGCTGGTGAGCGCGCAAGCGTTCCCGGGCAACATGATTCCGACGAGCCGGATCAACCCGATTGCTACTAAGTTTTTGCCGTTCTACCCGACACCGAACCTTACACCGGGCGCGGGTTCCACGATCAATTTTCAGCAATCGCAAGGGGCTCCGCGAAACAAAGACCAGTTCATTCTCCGTATGGATTTCACGGAATCCACAAACTCGCAATGGTTTGGGAGGTATAGCTGGAACGATGAAAATCAGCTCAATGAAGGGCTGCTTTTGAATGGGAATAAGGTGTTGACGAATGTGGAACAGTATGTAGGCTCAAACGTTCGTGTGTTCTCGCCGTCGGTGGTGAATGAAGCGCGGTTCGGATATAACCGCTTTTTTAATTCTGCAGGCCGCCAGTTGGCTTTCCAGCGTGACGTGGTAACGGAGTTAGGGATACCCGGTTTAAAAGGTGGCACGCCGGTTACTTACGGAATACCTGGAGTCGGCTTCGTGAGGTATTCAGGATTTGGCGACGATTCCGATGGACCTTACGCAAATGACAATAATTCGCTGCAGTTCGTGGATGGTATTTCAATCGTTCGAGGGCTGCACTCCTTCAAATTGGGCGGCGAATATCGCCGAGACAATTACAACCAAGTGGGAAACCAGTTTGCCCGCGGCAGTTTTGGCTTTGATGGCAATGCAACCAAGAACCCGACGATTGCGGGCAGCGGCGGCGATGAATTCGCGGATTTCCTGTTGGGCCAAGTAAAGCGTTCGGAAGCTGCTGTGGCGATTGCGAGCGCAAAATTTTTGCAGAACAGTTTCGCGCTGTATGTGGATGACACCTGGAAATACAGTTCGAAGCTGACGTTTACGATGGGTCTGCGCTATGAGCGCATACCGCCGTTCACGAATACAGATGGCCGTTTGATCACGGTGGGTATCCCGGCGGATCTGGCAATTGCCAATGTTCAGGACCCCGCTCTGCACCCTTATTTTGAGCGCCAGGGCTCTGGGGCGTTCTATGACGCGATCAACCTGAGATGGCCAGCCATCCAAACCCGGCGTGATGGGAAGTTAGGCAATACTTTGGTGAAGACGGATAACTTCAATTTTGCGCCGCGCTTGGGCGCGACCTGGAACCCGAGCCCCAAGTGGGTATTCCGGACGGGCTTCGGTATCTTCTATTCACAGGACACGGGGAACCCGCGTTTCGACGTAGCGCGCAACCTAGCAGGCCGCACCCGTTTTGAGAGCGATAATAATACGCTTTATACGTTTCAAACTGCCTTTGCCAGCTTGGCAGGAACGGTGGCGAACGTGACCACACCTTACGCGTTCGCGAATCTGTATGACCGTAAGACGCCGCGTACGATGACTTACCTGCTCAATATTCAGCGGGAACTGCCGGGCAATACGGTCCTGGAAGTTGGCTACCTGGGTTCGCTGAGCCACCATCTGGAGTCACTTCGGGCTGTGAATGAAGCTTTGCCGGGCACTACTCCCAATGCAACGCGGACGCCTTTTCCGGAATTCGGCCGGATCCAGCTGGTGGACGCCAGTTCGAATGCAAATTACAATGCAGCTTCAATAAAAGTGACGAAGCGCTATGCAAACGGTCTGACCTACCTGGCGGCGTTCACGTGGGCGAAATCGATTGATGACTCCAGTTCCATCCGCACGAACGATGGCGACACACTTTTTCCGCAGAATAGCCACTGTTTACGTTGTGAGCGCGGGAATTCCATCTTCCAAACGAAGAACCGTTTTGTCACCTCGCTACTGTACGATTTGCCGGTGGGCAAGGGACGGCAGTTCGATGTCAGCAACCGCGTGTTGAATGCGATTGTGGGCGGCTGGCAAGTGGGCTCAATCTTCACATATCAGTCCGGGTTCCCGCTGACCATCAGCACGAGCGGAAGGGATCTTTCCGGGACAGGCGGCGGGTTCGACCGGCCGAATGCCACGGGAATTTCGCCAGTGCTACCGAATGATCTGCAGACGACGGAGCATTACTTCAACAACTGCATTCCCGCGACAGCGACGACTCCCGCGCGTAACTGTGGGCTGAACGGGACCGCTGGACCATCCTTTGTGGCGCAACCCGCCGGTACGTTCGGTTCCACGGGCCGGAACACATTGATTGGACCGCGTTTGTTCAACTTCGATGCTTCGGCCATCAAGGATTTCCATGTTTCGGAAAGCCAGTATCTGCAGTTCCGTTTCGAGAGCTTCAATTCGACGAACCATCCGAATTGGGGGAACCCGAATTCCAACGTATTCTCACCGGATTTCGGCACCATTGCGGGCACACGTACCGCGATGAGGCAGTTGCAGTTGGCCTTGAAGTATATTTTCTAGGCTGCATTTACAAGTAAGCGAAGCAGGAGAGCGGATCCGAGAGGGTCCGCTTTTTTTGTTTAGGAATCGAGAGCTTCGGAGAGGAGAAGCTGCCAGCCGGGTAGGTGCGGGGTTTTGAGATACTCTTCATCGCTGACGATGATGAGAGGAGAGGTAGAAGTATAGATGAGAACTGTGCGATCTATCGGGAACACTTGCCACACTTCCTGGACGCCGTGTTGGAGATAAGCCAAAATTTTAGGAAGACTTTCCGCCGTATGTTCTAACGGGGAAATAATTTCAATTGCAATGTCGGGAGCACCGGGGATGGGACTTTTGGCTTCATCCAGATTGCGCCAGTTATCGTGAAGGATAACGGCTACGTCAGGGCGAACACGACTGTTCTCATTCAGCGCAAACTCTACATCCGGATAGGCGCGACCGAAGGAATGCTCCCGGAAATATCCGGCTAAGCTGAGAGCAAAGTTCATGCGAACACCCTGGTGTTCAGGAGTGAAGTCAGGAAAACGCAATAAACGCCCGTTTACAAGTTGTGACAGACGTCCTTCTTCGTAAGGCAGAGCATCGAACGCTGCGCCGGTCATCATGTTTATTTCAAAGTTTTGATGTAGTTGTTCAGCACGCGGCGCACGTAGGTTTGTGTTTCGCGGTACGGGGGGACGCCCTTGTACTTATCTACAGCACCGGGCCCCGCGTTGTACGCAGCCACGGCACGCGCCACTTGATCGTCTTTGTCTTCGTAACGTGCCAGCAGAACTTTCAGGTAGCGTGTTCCGGCATCGACGTTTTGTTCAGGAATGTAAGGATCCGCGCCGAGTTGTTTGGCGGTTGCGGGCATAAGTTGCATCAAGCCAATGGCGCCTTTCGGGGAAACGGCACGGGCGTTTCCGTTCGATTCCGCCTTGACGATGCTGCGCACCAGCGCTTCTGGCAGGCCATGGCGCCTGGCGGTTTCGGAGTATATATCGCCTTTCGGGATTTCCGCTTTCGCGGTCAATACGGGAGGCGCGACCGGAGCAGGCTTCGGGGCGACAAATTCTTCGGTTTCGAAAACGACCACATCGGAGGCAGCCATTTCAGAAAAGCCACCATTTTCATAGAGGCGAACGCGGTCCGCGGCGATTTCGTGATGATCGGTGTGAAGGCGGAAACCGTTTGTTAGCACGGCGAATTCGCCGCCGTATGCGCTGCCGGTGAGGAGAAACAAAGCCAATGCGGGCTTATGCCACCGTTGAGCGATATTATGAGATTTCTTCATGTCTCTCCCTTATGTGACGTTTCTAGAGTGCGCCCTGTGCAGCCGTAAATGCGAAGGCGGGAAGCCGCACAATCTTTGCGAATGCGGCGGGCCGCTGCTGGTGCGCTACGATTTGGCTAAGACTGCCGCCGAGTGGAAGCGCGACATGTTGACCAATAGCGTAAATTCCATGTGGCGTTACGCTCCGGTACTGCCCGTAACCCGTCATGAGTCGATTATCTCACTTGGCGAGGG
>Ga0123337_10001122_pt1 | contig 36502 bp, 31 predicted proteins | sample frozenSSSSmetaG_FD_89792 | JGI IMG/M metagenome (GOLD analysis project Ga0123337, IMG submission 89792) | Glacier valley bacterial and archeal communities from Borup Fiord, Nunavut, Canada, to study Microbial Dark Matter (Phase II) -... | ecosystem: Environmental > Aquatic > Freshwater > Ice >...
GGTAGTGACCAAACATTTCTTGATGCACTGTGCTATTTCTTCTCATTTTGCTATGTTTTAATAAAGCAAAGCTACCTAATCAAGATACCCGGGGAAAGAGGTGAACGGCCGAACGCTTACGTTGCAGACGGTGGACTATTACCGAAATTAAGCAACCAGCGTCTAAATGGCTACCTAAAGGAAATAGCTGACCTGTGCGGCATAACCAAACCCCTGACCTTCCATATTGCTAGACACACTTTTGCTACAACCATTACGCTTAATAATGGGGTGCCGATGGAAAGCGTGAGCAAAATGTTGGGACATACCAAATTAAGTACCACGCAGGTTTATGCAAAGGTTATTGAACAGAAGCTTAGCGATGATATGTTTAGCCTAAGCGAGAAATTATTGGCGATAGAAATGCGGAATTGAAAATCAAGTCAATTTGTTTAATGGTCGGTGGTATATAGAAGAAGTAAAAACCACCGTCCACAGACTTTTTCTGTACGAAATAAAGAGCCTTTTTATGAACCAAATACTTTGAGGCAGGTGTCTATCCTTTGCAAGTTTGTTATTTCAAATAAGCTAATTCCGATTACTTGTCTTGCAACTTTTGTAATGCTTGAGCTAAACCCGTTTCATTCTTTGAGTTTCGACTATATTAATGTCCTTTAAGGATATGTCGTTGGTATTAATCATAATCTCAAGTTGTTGACGATTAATTAGGTTAATGTCGTTAGATTTAGCGAGTATCATTGCTGACGCACTGAAGTTATTATTGGTAATAGTAAGTAGGTTGAATTTTTCCTTGAACTTATCTTCGTAATATTTTCTGGCCGTACATATTTCTTGAATAGCTTCATTTCCTACCAACGATTTTGTCTGTTTGGCTTGTATGAGATAGTTTTCACCTCTTTTGAGGATTACAACGTCAACACCTTTATCATTAGAATACGGAGTAAGATAAATCTCAAAGCCTTGCTTCTTGTATAATGCTCCAATACTTGCTTCAAATAAATTTGGATTGAGCCTGTCAATATCGGATAATGATAAAACTCTTGGTTTACTCTCTGTTTTTGTTCCAAATACATTTCCAAATAGGTCTTCAGGAGATAACTCCGCCTGTTCAGTTGGAAAGAGTGTATTGCTTGCCAGTGATTTTTTGTTATTCAATAATACATCCAAAATTTCGTCAAACGACTTTAATCTGTTGCCATCTTCGTCTTTCATTTCTTCAGGAAATATTGCCATAGGATAATATATAAAAACGTCTTTTTGTTGTCCAATTCTATAAGCTCTGTCAGTTGCTTGTTCTTCTTTTGCGGGATTCCAGTGTCTCGTATAATGTATTATATGATTTGCTTTGGTAACGTTAAGTCCAACACCGGCAGCGATTGGAGACATGATAATTACATTAAAGCCGCCTTCTGTTTGGAAACGGTCAATGGTTTGCTGCCTGCTCAATTTTGATTTCCCTTCGAGCTGCTTTGTCGTTGGTGTGTCGCCATTTATTATACTGGAGAAAACACCAAAAATGTCATAGACAATTTTTTGTAACATTTTTTGAGTTTCCCTTCGGTCTGCAAATACTATAACTTTTTCTGCTTTAGACCTTATGTTAGCTAAGATTCCAATAGTGGTTTGGAGCTTGGATGAACTTTCAATAAGTTCTTCACTTGTAAAGTTTAAAATCTGACTTTCCAATAAAAATGGGTGGTCTGATATATCTCTTACCGCCCAAAGTGATTTCAATTTTTGGTTTCTCTTCTCAGAGCCTTCCAAATCAGTGCTATTAGCCATCTCAATTTCTTGCTTGTAGCGACCCAATTGAATAGCTGGCATTACTTTCTTAATCCTTGACTTTTCGTTATCGTGTTTTGTAGGTAAATCTTTAGCGACATCTTTTTTCAATCTCCTTTTTATAAACACTCCAATATCGTTGCGAAGCCGCTCTGTTAATGCTTTAACATCTGTAGTATCATCACTTAGTGGATTTTGATATTCCCGTGCAAAATCTTTAGCGTTACCTAAAAGGCCAGGCACAGCGAAATCCATTAAGCACCATATATCCACCAAAGTATTTTCTACCGGTGTGCCTGTCATTGCTATTTTAAAATCTGCTTTTAAGGCTTTACATGCATTGGTTATTTGCGTCCCTGGGGTTTTTATTTTTTGTGCTTCATCAAGAGCTATGACGGCAAAATCAATTAAACCCAGGCTAATCTGATAAGACCTTACGGTTTCATAATTTGTTAAGACAATTTGCTTAAATTGAATACCTCTCGCATCTTTCTGATTTTTAACCGGATTGTTTTCTTTAGTTAAAGAAACATCACCATACAGTTTGCATATTGGCAAATTCTGTGGGTTAAAAAATTTCTGATATTCGTTCTCCCAATTCTCCAGAAGGCTTACTGGAGCGACAATTAAGTATGGCTTATTATCATCGAAATGTTGGCTATGCCATTCGATGAAATACAGCAGTTGTAAGGTTTTACCTAAACCCATATCATCGGCGAGCAGCCCGCCTGCAAAATTTTCTTTGAGTAACGATTGTAGCCAAGAAATTCCTTCTTTTTGATGATCTTTTAAACTAATCCCATTTTCTAAATTAGAAATTTCGTAAAAATTATGTTTTAAATTATCAGGCATTTCATTGCCGTCAGTAAATTCAGTTAGTTCTGCATTTTCTTTAATGATCAGTACTTCGTGGTCTGTTTTCTTCTCTTGCTTAACAGGTTTGTTTGGACTTTCAAATTGCTTTTTCGCAGTCTTAATAAACTTTTCTGCATCCTCTACTGGGATTTCAATATTCTCCCATAGAACTGTTTTCTTATTTTCTTTTACAGCGTTTACCTTTTGTTCAATAAAATCTGAAAGCTTTTCTATCGTTTTAAAATAGATCCGTTTTTCTCCATGGACTTTGTCTTTAATTACAATTCCAGGAATCCATTGCGATTTGTATGGACTTGCAAAAGGATAAAACTTTGGACTGTAGATACCAATTTCTTTAACTCTGTCACTATAAAATACTGTAAAATCGACTTCCTCCTCATTAAAAAACAATTCAGGATGATCAATTATTTCTTTGATTGTTCTATAGTCAGAAACTTTCCTATTCTCTTTTAATTTCTGCAGTTCTGATTTCTGTTTTTCTGAAATTATTACCCTAGTTGTTTCTCCATTTTTTCCTGAAATAGGATAAACATCACGAACTACTGGTAATCTGTCAAACGTATTGGTAAATCCGACTGAATTATCAATATCCAGTGTCGGAAATATTTCAAGGAACCCATTATTGAATTCGATATCCAATTTTATTTTTTCCGGAATGAATAGTTCCTGATTATTTAAAAAATGCTCTAATGTTAATCCGCTGTCTTTAGAAAGTGCTTTTAACTCCGAAAGCTTTTTCAGATTGGTAACATTTCCTTTATTAGAATCCACCGAGCTGTTGAACTCATCAATTGCATAGCAAAGTCTGTACTGATTTTCAGAAAGTAGATATTCGTTTTCTTCAAGCTTTAAAATGGCACCGTTACGACTACAATGCAATCTTGTCCCATTTGGACAAAAATCATAAAATCCGTATTTGAATTTAAATGTATTCTGGGTTAGCACCCCTTCAGATTCAATAAAAATCTCGTATGGATAAATGTCCGGCAATCCTAAGATTTTCTTGTCAATGTCACTTAGTCTTAAAATCTCTACGCATTCGATTTCGCAAGAATTTTCAGTATAATCTGCAAGTCCATTATCGTGCAATTCACCTAGAATAGCAAGCTGTGATAAAAATTCTGATTGAAGTTCATGCCAATCAGAAATGGGTACCTTGTTCTCCGTCTTATTTAGGAAGAAAAATGAAAATTTATTATTGTTGTTGACATATTTTATCGTCATGTAAATACCTTTTTAATCATCCAACTATTAAACCTTGCTTCCCAAATTTGATTTCCGTCCCGATGGGTCAACCTTCCTTCATCATTAAAATAGTCGTAATAATTATCACTATGGACTGCCATTGGGATAGAACCATTTCGCAAATCTTCAACACTGTTTAATTGGTAGTTCAGACTTGGCCTGTAAGTGCTGTCAATTTTATAGGCATAAAAGGCGTAGCCCTCGTTACTAAACTCAATTAACATATAATTGCCGATGAACAATATGAAAGCAGAAACATCTCTCTTGCTGGATACGCTTTCAAATCTTGCATCAACATATTCGGCAATTCTTTCATCTCTTTTTAAGAGCGTTTTGGTATGAACTGGGCCGTAAACTTTAAAAGATGAAATTTTATCGGCGTATCGAAGCCAAAACTTTTTTCTCCGGTCGTCATTTATACAAACATTGAAAAAGACATCTATAAATTGTTTTGTAATCCATTCGTTCAAGATATTTTTTCCAAGAACGATTTCAACTTTTTCAGTATCCGTTGCGTTTCCAAATGCTGCCCAATTCGATATATTGCTAGGGTCGCCAATGTGTGCGAAAGCAATTTTCTTCACCGTATCCTGAAGCGCTGCAAATTGATTTTGGTTTGCCTGAATAATCAGCTTGCTGACCAATCTTTTGCTTGTAATCGAACTGTTGTGTTTGGTTAGTACTTCAGTCAGGTTTTCGATTTCATCAAAAATTTTATTCTTATTTCTTTCGTAATAGGTTACAATTACTTTTGAAAAGAAAGGATAAGCCAGCCAAGATTCAGGAACACCCAGTATTTTAGTTGCTTCTTGAATAGGTTTCAAAACTTTAGCAATAGTATCTCCTAATATCAAATCGCCATTCTTTGTATTGAAATATCTTTTATTGTTTTTAAATGATATTAATGTACTTCTATTTCCTGTATAATTATCTAATTTTAACGCAATGAAATTTTCTAATCTTTCTAACGAATTTAAGTGTTCTGTTTCCCAGTTTTTCAAAAAACAATCAATAAGACCAATTAAGAAGGAATCTCTCCAAAAAGAATCCAAAAGAGCCAGGGCAAATGGCAGCTCAGAATCACTACCGAAAACACATTGTATGTTTTGTTCAGAATAATTTAATGAATAGGTTAATGTTCTTAATTCCCTACGCTCAAAACTTGTGTTCGAATTATTGACTGAATTTTTAAACTTCCTGAAAACCTGCGGAATAAGATTGCTTCCTGAAAACGAAAATGAACTTGCGCCAACTTCTTGGGTTAACTTTTGGAGCTTATCAATTCTGTAATCGTTCAAAGACATAATCGTTACCGGAATGATCCTAGATGCCGACTGCTTTAATGCAGCTGGTGAAAAATGAAATTGCAATATCTCTTGTGTTGTAGGCATCTTAATTTCTACTTGCGTTTAGTTTGCTAAGTTGTTCTGTTAGCTCTTCAAGTATATCTTCCTGTTTTGACGATGCGCCTGCCAGTGATTCGGCGGTTTTGGTGAGAGCATCTGTGTATTTCCCCAAATAGGTTTCAAGGCTTCCGCTGACGGTTTCCTGGTAGTCTTTTAGTCCAACTGTTATTCGTGTAAAAATTTCTTGCAATCCTTTTTCTATTATTTCAAATTTTTGTGCATAGTCTGCCGACACATCTTTTGCTTTGACCAAGGATTTCTGTATCTCCTCGATGGTATTTAAATTGTGTTTCAGAAAATCATTTGAATAGCGTGAAAATGTTTCTTGCGATTCGCCAAATTTACTTGAAGAGAAATTAATCTCTTGTGAAACGTTTCTGAAATTTGAAATTGTATTTGCTAATGCTGATTCTGCTTCATTGAGTTTGGTTATGCTTTGCGTCACCCCTACAGATAATCCATTCATATTCTCTATGCTTGTGTTGAAAGCACTTAGCAGATTTTCGGAAACTTGCAAATTCTTAGATTGTTCATTTAACAACGATTGTTGGCCAGATTGTAAATCTCCGACCTTACTTCTCAGAATCTCACTCATATCCTCAACTTGCTGCTTCATTGCATTGGTCGAATCTTGTGACTGAGAAAGCGTTTGCTGAGATATTTGCTTGACAATATCTTGTAGTCCTCTAAAGTTTTCATTTAGATTGTCGGTCATATTTTGAAGCTTTATTGGAAAGTCAGATAACGATCCTCCCGCTTGACCCAAGAGCTTTGCCAAATGTTCCATTTCATTTTTCGTATCTCCACTCATCGAAGTTTTGAATTCTTCGATCATTTTGCCCATGGATTCCTGCAATTCCTTCACAATACTTTGTGTCATGTCTGTTGCAGGATCTTTAAGCTTATCTCCCAAACTCTCAATTTCGGCTTTCACCATTTTAAGTTCTGCAACAACCCCCTCACTTGGATCATTTAATATTTTTTGAAACCCAGCTTCAATAGTTAGAGCTAAATCTGAAGAAAAAGATTGCAATGAACTAGATTGTTTAATTGATTCTTTGTAAAGGTCCCGAAAAACATTTCCTGGTTTAACGGTATTGTCATTGTCATCGATAGTTGTAAGGTCATTTCTTAAATCCGAGATTGAATTGATTAATCTGTTGATGGCGATAGTTTCATCACTCAAAACACCTTTTTCATTCTTATTCTTAATGTAGGAAATTCTCTTGGAGAAAATAATGGACAGCGCGATACCGAAAATAGAGGCGAAAAATGCTGTTTTTAAGCCCTTAAGTAAGGTGGGGATACTTTTTTCAATGTCTTCTGGATTAAAAAACCAAAGGCCATAAGCGATGCCACCAAAAGTCCCTAAAATGCCAATAGTGGTGAACATTGATGGGATCAGGTCCAAGTCATGTTGGTTAACCCTTGCGTAATCCTTCTTTGTTATATTTAGAACATAGATTCCATAAATTAAATATGAAATCAAGCCTATTGCAATAATTATTTCAACTATGTTCATTTTTCGTCAATATTTTTAAGTGCTTTATTAATAATCGCTTCACTCGTTGTCACAATTCGGAACTCCACTCGCCTGGATTTATCATTATCAACAGGTTGTTTGGTATCGAAGGAGATTTTATAATCTTTATCGACTGTTCGACCATAAGACAGCCCATTGGCTGTGAGCCAATATTGAAGCCTTTCTTTTTCTGTTGATCGCAAGTTGTTGAAACAGTTTTGTGACCGTAAAAAAGCGAGCACATTTCTTCCCCTGTCTTGTGAAAGTTTCATGTTATCAATATAAGGGTCTCCAGATAGCGCGATAGGTTTAGTATCTGTGTGCCCTTCTATTCTAATTTCAGCAATTTTATCCTTGTATTTTTCTTGTAATACAACAGAAAGGTATTTTGGTAGGAAATCAGTTAGAATGGTTTGGAAATGTGATGTAATTTCAGAGCTTCCAGTACCAAAAAGTACTTGCGGATTCGTAAATTTAATTGACAGATCATTATCGAGTTTTAAGTCCCATTTTTTAAAGTCCTTTTTGAAGGCTGCATTAAGTTCATTATATAATGTAACCTTAGATTCTTGATAGTCTTTAAATATCTGATTCTGTTCTTTTTGTCGTTTTTCCACTAATGCCATATACGATATTGACATAAACAGAAAGATAACCATCAAAACAGTCATTAAGTCGGCTAAGGGGATCCAATGACTTTCTTTTTTTGTTCCAGACATTGATATCTAAGCTATTTGCGGATTCATAACTGTTTGATTAATGTTTGGAAGATTTTCAAAACAAAAAATAAATAGTGTGCTGGGTGGGCGAGGCACATTTGATTTTGTCAAAGCGATTAGAAGTTTGGTCATTACGATAATTTTCAAGATGAGAGCTAACATGTTAATACAACCTACTTTCTCTGTTTTAATTTCTTAATTTGAAAACAATAGAGCAATAATCACTTGTTACCGATTTAAACAAATCTATTGTTTTTCTCTAACTTAACACGAAGTATTTTAAATGCGGAAAGCATCTGACTTACGGAAATTGCTTAATGATTTTAAACATTATATTTAGCGGACTTAATTATTAATAAACACGATTAATACCAATCATGAGTTTTAAACTTGAAATAGAAAGACTGATTGAAAAGAACCTCAATACTTATAAGCAGGATTCTGATAGGTTCATTGCTGATTACAACCGCGAGTTAGAACTTACCAAGGAATACAATGGCCGCCAGTTATTGGAGCTTTTACAAAATGCCGATGATGCGGGATCAGATGAAGTATCCATCAACTGGGACAGGAGAAACTTAAAGCTAATCATTTCCAATAAAGGCGAAAAGTTCAATGTTGGAGGAATTAAATCCCTAATGCTTGCAAACCTTAGTACTAAGACAAAAGTCAGTTATATTGGCAATAAAGGGCTGGGTTTCAGATCTATTTTGAACTGGGCAAATATTGTATCCATTTACAGCAATGGATGCAAAGTTTCGTTTTCTTCTGCAATCGCAAAGCTCTTTTTTGATGAAAAAATCGAACTTTCTGAAAAGCAAAAATTGGAAATCAGGAAAGAAAGAAATCTCTCAGCGTCTTCAGTCCCATTTCCGATTCTGGCAATACCTGTAATCACTGAAACATTGGAGGAAACAATATGGAGCACGGTTATAGAGATTGAATATAAAAAAGAATTTGAAGATGATATCGAAACACAGATTAAAGAACTAACAGAAGAAATACTCCTTTTCTTAAATAACATTGCGACAATCAAAATTGAGCAAACCGGGCTAACTGAAATTTTTTTGAAGAGTGAAAAGCAATATACAGATGATTTCTGCCTGGTTACAATAAAGGATAAAGCATGGAAAGTTTTTGAAAAACAAGATATACTACCTGAAGAATATCAGGACAAGAATAAAAATGAGAAACAGTATTTTCAGTTAAAGGTTGCTTTCCGGGACGATTTATCTGATACTTTCAATAAACTGTTTAATTTTTTTCCAACTCAACTGTCGATTTCTTTGCCGTGCATTATCCATGGCACTTTTGAATTGAATAGTTCAAGAAACCATTTGAATGAGTCCAAAAAGAACAGTTTTATTCTTGAAAACTTGGTGGACCTGCTTAAAGATTGCGCAGGCTACCTAAGTGCACTTTCACTAGAATGGAAGGCGTATCAGATATTGTCACCTAAGGTTATGCAGTCAGATTCCAAGCTTATGGAGGCTTTTTACCTTAAATTGAACTCTGCGAGAGAATCTTCGTTAGTGTATCCATGCGTTGATGGCTCATACCTGACGCTGACGGACGTAACTTATTATAATGATGGTTTTAATGGCTTTTTTAAGGAGCATTTCCCTGAGATTCTACCAGAACTGTTGATCCCGTTGGGCAGTGAAGTGAAAAATGTATTTAAAGACGAAATATTTAAAGAAGAACATCTTGTTGAGGTCATCGATACCCTTTCTAAAGAAAATCTTTCCATTGAATTAAGGGCAGAATTAATTGTACAGTTATCCCAAATCCCTATCAAAGAAGATATATCAAAATGCTCGTTATTGACCAACGAAAGACATGAGTTGATCGATAAAAATGATATCACATTTACTCCGGTTATTCGTTCGGGTGAAGAATTCAACATACCAAGGTCCGTAAAGGTCGATTTTATGAATTCTGAATTATATGATGTGCTAGTCAGGAAACTTGAGCATAATTTTGAAAAAAAGGAGCCCCGGTCCAGGGAGCTGCAAAGAGTTATAAAAAACATCGTAAACCTACAGCCATATGATAGTAATAATGTAATCGACAAGGTAATATCAGGAACCAGCGAGGCATTAAAGCTATTGTCTGACAATGAAGAAAAGCTTGTTTGCATCAGGGAAATGGTGAGTGCGCTTTACTATAATTTTAAGAATATTGAAAACAGGCAGGAACGGCTAAAGGTTAATGTGCCTTTGATATGCAAATCAGGGGGAATTGAGCTTGCAAATAATCTTTTTTTAAGCGCTTCATATCCGAGCGGCTCGATTACTGAAGTGATTTACGAAGGCTTTTATTCTCCTGAAAAATATTTGGACGAAATATCAAAATGGAAATTAGAGCAGGAAGAATCCGACACTGTGGAAAGTTTCTTTCTATGGTTGGGAGTTAACAAATTTTCTAAAATAGAGGCTAATAGCTTGCAGAATAATTGGGCAGAAAAAGATTATGTAGAATTTTCATTTAAAAATGGCACAGAAAGACCTGATAATTTTGAGATAAGCAAAATTCAAAAAGAATCTTTCGTCTTTAAAATTGTAGATTTTGAACTTATCAAAGCTTTGCCTTTAAGCAGATTAATTCTTTTGGTCTGCTGTGACAGCTTTATCAGGAAACAACTTGAAGGAAATGACGAGCGTATAAGCTGGTATTATGTCACACAAAGGCCAACGCTTACTTTTAAATTTTCCTACCTAAGGTACCAGTTTATCAATTCCAGGATATTTTCAAAATTTATTATGGAGGATGGAAATGACCAATTTAATAAGCTTATCAATAATGACTTTGATATTAATTACGATTTCCTGCTTTCTTATGGAATAAACAAAACTGATGTAAAAGCAATCTTATTGAAAATGGGTGCTAAGGAATCATTTAATGAACTCGCACCTCCGGATATTTACGATATTTTAAAATCAATACCTGAAAAAGATAAAAGCGAGAAAGGTACAACAACACAGAAGATTTACAAGCTTGCGTTAGATAGCCTTATTGAGCAGAATTCAAAATTCCCTGTTCCGGAAGGATTGGAGTTTTTTGCAAAAAAGGAAAATGCAGAAAAATATTGCCCCTCAGCAGAGGTTTATTATTCTGATAATACCATCCTGCCAAAAAAAATCTTGAATACATTATTTCTTTTGAACATGCCGAAACGGAGTGGCGAAGATAAAGTTGAGCAGTACTTTGGTGTGAAAAGTTTGCGGGAATTTAAAATTTCACTTAATACTGAAAGTATTAGACATAATGGATGCTCTTCGGATGTTAACCGCTTTTTTGACTCAATAAAGCCATACCTGTTAGCTTACAGACTAAACAGCCCCAACCTGAAACGAAAGTTTAATGATTCTGAGTCAAAACGCCGGGAAGCAAAATTAATCAGGCAATGTAATATTTATATCATTGATCAGTGCAGTTTTCACTTCGGTGAAAAAACAAATGTGCAGGTTGAGCAAAAAGAGTTTATTAATATAAAAGACGATTTTTACTACAGAGATAGCCACATACATTCTTTGGAAGACCTTAAAAAAGACTCTGTCTTTTGCGATGCCTTTGCGGAAATGATATGTATTGTTTTTAAAGTAAATGACCTCAAAAACGATTTCAGGCAAATTCTTAAAAATGATCTTTCAGATACGATACACCTGGCCAAGCAGGATATGGAAAGCGAGAAAATTGTTGAAGCATTTGAACTGTTAGGTATTTCCAGAATTGAAATTGATTTTTGGAATTTATTACTCGATATTAAGGGAAAGCTGCATTTAAAGGAGCCTATCGAAAACCACATAAAATTAATAACCAGTCTGAAAAATGCACTCGGTTTCCAAATTTCGGAAGGTTATAATAATGTGGATTTTGAGACATTTGAAACTAGGGAAAGTTATGAGTTGCTTAAAAGGATTGTGACTGAACTTGAGATTAAACTTCCCGAAATCCTACCTACAGGTCTTGCGAATTTCCATATGGCTGAGTTCTTAACTACTATAAAAAATCAGGAACATAAATTCAGGCAATTACTGTGGTCGAAATTTGAGAACCAAAAGGAAAGCCAACCAGAATTCATTAAAGCACTTAACGTGTATTCTTTCGGTTTGAAAAGTATTTTACATAAGAAAATCGAACATTTCAAATTTTCGTTTGATCTTTCCTATAATGATGAGCTTTTTTTCCTAGTATTAAAAGAGACTGGGATTGATCTGAGGTTATCAACAGCCGAGGTGGCTATCAAAAACCATTATTTAAAGTTGCTTCTAAAATATATAATTGAGGAAAACGATATTTCTGAGGATAAGATAAGAAGCCTGCTTTATTTTCAGGGCAATGATGTAGAGCTTGAAGATTATCTCAAACTTAACCATCCCCTTGTAGATGATCCGGAAAGCAAAACTGGTAATGCTGAAAGCGAAAACCAGAGAGGAAACCTTATCAACGCCAAAATAGAAAAGGGAGGCAAAGTATTCAACGGAAAAAGTGGTCTTAATGGTCCAGGATCTTCATGGGTTCACAATAATAAGGCCGAGAAAGGTAAAAGAAAAAAAGGGAAAGCTGCTGAGCAACTGGTCTATAATACGCTTGTTGATGGATTTGGGAGGGAGAATGTCCGATGGGTTTCGGGCAATTCCAACACTCCTGATAAGAACGACAAGCTCCACTATGACATCGAATATAAAAACAATGAAGGCCAATGGAAACATCTGGAGGTGAAATCTATTTCCGACGATTACTTTATAATTACAAATAGCGAAAAGGAGCTGGGACTTTCCTTTCCTGATAAATATGAAATGGCCTTGGTTCGAGATAAGGACATTTTCCTTGTAAAAGATATTTTTAAGTTTCAGGATTATGAAACGTTTGATAACAATTCAAGGTTTAATGCTTACCCTAAAGACTACATTTTCTCTTTCAATATTAATAACTTAGTATAACTATTTGTAAAAATTCAGCATTATAAATTGGGTGTGATAGATTTGCAGATACAAACAAAATAATCCAGGTGAACTTAAATATCGATAACATTCTTTTATGTATTTTCAAAAAGTAGTAAAGGGCATTAATGGACTGAGCAGTTCCCATGCTAAATTGATCGTGGATGAAGGATTGAGATCAAATTGGTGGCGAAAAATGGGCACTATTACTCCTATAGGCATTAAAGAACAGCTCATTGAAAAAAATGCAATGCTTCATTTGAACTCATACAATGAGCCTTTACCAATAGGTCACCCGTTCTACGGCAGGGAGAAAACGTATGGGGACGTAACGCCGTTTATATCCACAACTGCCGGTGCGATCCAGCGGGATACCTTTAAAAAGCAGAATTTTTTAAGAGATCCTTTTTTGACCGCCTTAAATTTTGCGACAAAAAATTTAAAAAGCAATGGCTATATTTTTTATGCCTACTTAATCACCCTAAATAAAAAAGCCATTGAACTCGAACAATTCTCCGAAGATGTAAGAGAGTTGCATATCTACCAGGATTTCATGCCTTACCAGCTTCAGGGAGAAGTAATGGCAAAAATTCTGATTCCTTCGGTCCAGATCGAGATGGCCCTTGAGTTTGATGGCCCCACAGCAAAAGATGAGCTTAGGCGTGGTATAGAGCCGACACCTACACATACCATTAGCAACATAAGCTACCAAAACCCTCAAAAATTTTCCAACATCAAAGAAATTCTGAAATGAGTTATTACGCCGAACACCTTCGATTACCGAAAGAAGATCTTAATAATTTAATTGTGGCTTACGGCGGGTATGCGGAAGTTTTACAAAAGAGGGAAAACAATGAAGAACTCTATCCCTGGATTGCCAGTAATCTTTTATATTCAGCATCGTTACAACTCATAGTATCCCCGGAGTTGTCCAAACCGATGTTTAGAGAGGCCGCATTTTTTTTCAGGAAGCTCCAGATGCCCTTTTGGAAAATATGTGCAATTTGTGCTGACGATCAGGAACTGATATTTTCGGACCACAATGATATTAAAACGCATAATTCAAACTTACAATCTCAAGAAGAATTATTTTATGCGATCTTGTTGAATTATGATCGTGAAATGTTCCGAACTACAAAATCCTTTTCCGGTAAAACGGAAATTGAATCTCAGTCGTTTCTATTGAAAGGCAAAATCGGCAAAATCGGGATTCCATTTAAATTTATTTCGGAGCTAATCAATGAATCCAGAGAATGGAACGAGCATACTACACCTGACTCTATTGGAAAATTTTCGGAACTCCTAAACAGAATATATGAGCTGGTGGAAGTAAATCAATCTGATGATTTTCATTGGAGAAGCTTAAATGGATCGATTCTTCCAATAGAGCCCTTAGGATTAGCACTTGTTATCATTTTTGTCAGAAGGTGGCTGAAAAAATCGGATTTCCTTGTATTAAAATCCCTTTATAATTTTAATAGTAACCAGTTAATGCTCCTTGATATTGCCAATGAACTTATAGCTGGCCAAGGTGAAAGTCAGAGTCAATTAATGTTTTAAATTCCAAGAGATGAACCCTAAGCCGGAAAAACTGGAACAACATACGAAAGAAATTATGGAGATTATGCTATTAGCGCAATCTTCTTTTAAAATTGTAGACTTCATTAAAAGAGAAAGGTCCGGGCAAGAAGCAATCATTATCCAACAGAATAAATATTTCAATTATACTGCGGAAATGAACTGGAGAATTTATGTTATCGAAATGGCAAAACTATTTTCAACCAGTGATAAAGCACATTGGTATAATCTGCAAAAACTGATTAATAAATTTAAACCTGATGGTGAGTTTGGGAAATTGAAAGGCATAGACAAGTATAGCATTGTTATTTGGGAACAAAATCTTGAACTTGAAAAAGAAAAAATCCAAAATCTAATGCTCCAACGAGATAAGCTTTATAGTCATACAGACAAGGCAAGGTCACATATTAAAAATGAACTGAGCTTTGCTGACGCAAATGAACTGTTAGATGTTGTAAAACGGATAATCAGTGAGATTCATATCGTTGTATTTGGAAAAAGCTATGCCTATTTCCTGAACAATGAACCTGTTTTAGAATTAAAAAGGCTTATTCATGCATTAATTAAAAAACAAGAATATGATCAGTATTTTCAGGTACAGGACTGCTTAGTAAATAATATTGACCCGAAAGAAATGGGATTTCCTGAATAGAAAAGATTTTCGCTTTTTTCAACTGTTGATTTTGCTGAAGGGTATTTCCATTGAAAACTTATTGGTCAGACCTCCGAAAAAATTTCATAAAGAAGAAGGACAGGCTTCTGTGGAGGATTTTTTTCTTTAAACGTCAAAATCTTGCTTCTTAATTTGCCACTCTTATCATCATTTAGCTGAGCATCATATTGACCATACGCCTTCATAGCTCTTAAATAAAAATGGCCGTACTCAGGGTGGAACTCGATAAAATTCATGGTAACCTGCCTTGCAACTGTGAATTTAGACCCTATGATAAGACCATGTTTAAGTGACATAATAGCAAACAATACTTTACGGATATCCTCAAGTTCAGTAGCGGTGTCTTTTGACCAGAGAGAATTCAAACAGGTAACGTATGCCCATCTCTCTATTTTTTCTTTTTCAACTTCAGAAGTATTGAAATTAAAGTCATCATAAAGCTTTTGATGCGTAGCATAATCTGCATCGGTTAACACATAGCCCATTCTAAAAAGCAAAGTTATGTGGCCAAAGAATGAGTTGTAATCAGGCCTTTCTACAATCAGCTCAAAAATAGTTTTGCCCCTGATTGAAACCTGGGAAAAATCCTTTCTAACCTTATCTTCCCCACAGATATACTTCAGGAACACCCATTTATTGCCAGTAAGGAATAATTCATAGATAACTGATGACTTCTCTGTACTGAATTTTACCTCTTCGTTAAGTGCAAGTATTTCGTCCGGTTCAGTAAGGCTATCGAACGGATTATATCCCGAATAGTAAGCAGGGTCATAATCGTTTTTATAGAATTTCCTTAGGTAATCCAGGCAGGATTTTACCTTCTGCTTTATATTCGTTAATCTCCGTGCATCTTCTTTTGATTTCTGTAGGGCTTCCAGTTTTAGCTTAAGCAAATCCCTCTGGGCATCAGAATCGTAAAAATAATTGGTGACTTTTTCATGATCGAAAGTAATGTCAGAGAGCCGTATAAATTTTTTAACCCATTTTCCTGAAACAACATTTTCCTCCAAGGTAAATTCGTGATAAAAGCATGAAATTACTAAACCCTGTTCTGTTGCCGATTGTTCCTGAGCCTCTTTATCAAAAACATAAACATTAAATGAGTTATTGAAGTATACATCTTTTTGAGTAAATTTTTGGAGATCACTTTGCAATGAGAAATGAGGGAATACCCAGATCAGGAAAACATTCCTGCTTTGGTAAAATAAGGTTCTCTGTACTATGACGGATAAAAAGGTAGTGGAGAGCTGGAGTTCAAAAGCGATTTTTTTATCCTTAAAGATTGCCATTACGTCGGGCTTTTTCCATTCCTTAGAAATGGCGAGTTCCCTGTAAACCTTTTCTACAAGAACTTCCTTAATTGCTGGTTCCAGCCTTAGGAAATGAGCAATAAGATTCTTTAGGTTTTCGTGTAATGCACTCTCTTTTGCCCCGTTGTATTTAATGCGTTGTACCTCTTCTCTTGTCAGTATGTTATTGGTTTTGATAACGCAGTCCTTGCTGTTCACAAGATGTGTAAAATAATAGGTTTTGGAGCTCTCAATAAAATTTGTTCTACCCCTTATTGCAATAGCCTGCTTGCAGTAGATGCAAACATAATTTACCTCATGTAACTGAATTTGCTTTTCAATTAAAGTCCGCAACTTAAAGATGTCAGCCTCATCTGTCTGGGCACTATCAAGGAATACTGCAGCTTCAGTCAATTCTCCGGTTTCTAAGTCCAGGACTGTTTCTATGGTTCTGTTTTTATCCATTGCCGATTTATAGAACTCCTTTTAAAGGTTCCCCAAACGCAGAATAGTTTTTATAACCTGCTGCCTTATTTCTTTTGCCAATAATGGTCCTGTCAATTTTAGCTTCTAGGAATTTTACCAAATCATCAAAACAGTCAACAGGAATAAAATTTATACCGGCTGCCTTATACCGATTTATAATTTCTTTATTAAACATTGCATAATTAAACTTCTCTCCCCTGCCTTCAGCTTTGAACTGAATTTCCTTGTAATTTTTATATTTTTCCTTAAGATATGCAATATAGTTTTTCTTCGCTAAATCTTTACCGAGTGCACCTTGTGGTAATTCAGCGGTAGCTTTTTTCGTTTTTGTATTCTTGTGAAAAAATTGAGGAAAGTATTTTTCTAAAAGTGCCGGATACTTCTCTGCATAAGTCATTATAGTATCCCATCCCCAGTAGGAGATTGTCGCCATTCCTGAAATATCTGAAGTAATCTTTGTTGCTTTTTCCTGTATATGGGTATCATCACGAAATGTTGATGCAAGTATATAACGGTCAAATTTGAAGCCTAACTGAAATGCATTGTAAAGATCTTTATCCAAATCCGCTAACAACAAATTCCTTGTGTAAACAACCCCCTTTTCTGAGTCCTTTACCTTACATTGGATTACAGTTTTGTTTTTTGGAGAAAAGACATCAATTCCCTTTTGATTTTGACCGCTCACGCCGTATGTTTGATAATCGGTATTACAATAACTGTTAGTGTTTTCAAGTTCATTGAACAAATCACAGATAAACAATTCGAACTGCTTAAAATCGTTGAGAGGAGGAAGTTTATATTTTGGCATTCAATTTTGGCTTATGTTGTAAATTTTAAAACTAAACAAAAAAGCCATCAATGGTCTGATGGCTTTTAAAATGTGGCGGGGCACTGGCATCGAACCAGTTCACTAACATATAATATTCAAAGCTTGGCACAAATTATTGGTTTGTTGACCGACCCGCCTGCAATGCCAACGCCTCCGCCAATCTGCATAAGATTTATGCTTAAAAAAGTCAGGATAAATCCTGTGGTAAGATGTACAATTACTGTTTTTGCTATTTCCATAAAGTTTAATTTTTTAAGGTGAATAATAAAGTGACTTATCGCAACAATCAAAACCTCTTTTAGGTGCCAAACTTTAAAGAACTCTGTTAGGGTTCCCAGATCTTTAGGTTTCCCAATACGTAAAAATAGAAATTTTATACCGGATTTAAAAGTTGGCAGTTTTGGTTTTTCTTTACATTTCGGTCTGGGACAAACCTACCTGATTTCTTTTTGGAGTGCTTTTACTGATCGGTCATTTTTGTGAAATCAAATATTCTTGCATAGGTATTATCATTCACTTTTCGCCCGTAGGGCCGCCCGCTATTTTTCAGCCTAATCTAGTAAAGACAGGCTGAAAAATAGAAGGTAAGATAGATTTAAAGGGGGCTAACCGCGCCCGATAATTTAGTTAAGTGCGGTTATGCCATGTAAACAATATTCTTCACAAAGGCTAAAAGCCGTTAGGCTTCTTTGCAACCCTGTTCCGAAAAGGATTGATTTTAATTTGTTTTCCTCGTCTTTGTAATTTCGCACATTTTGGAAATAACCAGTCACGGCATTATAAGCACCGTACAAAGTACCTTTTGTGGTAACTTCCTGTTGTGTGTTGCTCGTGAAATTGTAATCCATTACCGAACTCACCATGTTGTTAAAAGTAGCTGAAAGTTCATCATCATTGCCGTTTTGCAAGTTCTTTAAAACTTCTCTGCTCGGTGCCATTGCCACCTGTACCAAACGTTTAACGGCACTATCGGTAATACGGATTTTAGACCATTGATTAAATACCGCTTCCAGTTCATGCGCCAAGAGATTGGAAATGCCCAGAAGTTTGTGCGCCTGTTTCAGTTTTTCATGCGCACTGGCGGTATGGCGTATCTTTATGCTATTAGTTGCACCTTTCAGGGCGGCATTTAAGGTATTATTACAACAAATCCGAATGGGCGTAAATGCTGCCGTTATACTGCTGTAACCGTCGTGCGAAGTTGTCAGAAATAAATAGTTTTCTATTAAATCATCTTTGCCTACCCTTATATAATCGGGCAGTTTTGCAGTAATAAAAATTCTTGCGCCTGTTTCGCCCAAAGCACCAGCTGTTTCATATAAAATTCCGTCCTTACCGCCAATAATGCTATCAAAAAAGCCAAATGCATCTACATTTTGAATAATATTATAGTCATTGCCAACCACACCCAAAACCTGCTCGGTATCGGTGCGCACATTGGCGAAGAAGTCAGGGACTTCAATTTCAGGGATAGCCAAATCGATAAACCCATTTTGATTATTATTATCATAGGTAAACAAATGGCGTTTTTCGACGGTGTAGTTTAATCCAGCGTGTACAATTGCGTCGTGGCTTGTTGGATAGTCGTCTATAATAGTTCCCAGTCCGTGCCATGCTTTTTGTTTTACAGAGAAAAAACTATGTTTTCCTGTTTGATCGTTATAATTTATCTGATGTGCCATGATTGATGTTTTTAAGGTTTCTTACTCTTGTTAATAAAATTTCGGTTTCTAAAACCTTTACGGCTGGTGTGTCATTTAGCGAAAAGGTCGCCATTGTTTCCACTTCGTTTACTGTGTCTGATATGTTTTGATGATCGGATTGGACTACCAACCTCACCATTAAATAAAGGGTCTGATATTTCATGCTTTGGGCTTTTGTGACTGTTTTTAAATTCTATTAATTGCTTATAGAAAGCATTGGGATTGTTCTCTTTGAACTCTTCCCCATAGCCGTTCCAATAAATTTGGTCTAGCTGTTCAATAAATACTTCTTCCATGTCTGTATTTTTAATTAGGAAATAAACGCCCCCTGCACCTGTGGCGCAAAGGGCGTTTTGTTACTTATGCAGGGATGATAATACCCGCTTCGATTTCTGCCAACCTGTTTACGCACATGGTATTTACAAATTGTGCTACCGCCTGTATGATTACAGGGTTTTTGGTGGTAAACTTTCTGCGCTGGTCATCTTCAATGGTTAGTACACAACCTTGAAAATGGTTTGCTTCGGTTTCGTCTGCATCATCAACCTGCGCAACCTCAAAGGACTCCAAAGTGTCGATAGTGTCCAAAAGCCTATCCCGTTGGATTTTGCGCCTGTGGAGTTCTTCCACTAGTTTTAGAGTGCTTTCTAAATTTAAAACTGGTTTTATCTGCGCCGGTTCCTTTGCTTTTTCGGCTTCCAATTTTAGCGTTTCGGGTTTGGTCTGTTCTACTGGTGCTTGCGGTATTTCTGCTTTTTTAACATCTGTTTTAGGCAAATCGCCAATTTGCATCTTTTCCGTTTTCTTTGGCTCGGTTTCATTATTTGCATTGTTGTTAAATGCTGTACTTACTGGTAAGCCGTTTATTTTCGGCTGTTCGCCCTTATTATCGGTTTTATTTACTGGTACTGAACCGTTTAATTGTCCGCTGGTTTTGCTGTTTTCTATTGCTGTCGTTTTCATTACTTTTTTGTTTAAATGATGTTTAAATAATTTTGGATAATCTGCCCAATTAGGCAACTGTACAGCCGTTGCGGTTTGTGCGCTTGGCTGTTGGTGGTTTGGGTGGGTGGGCTTCTGCCTTTAGGTGCTTCCATGGTTTAATCGTTTAAATCCAGTCGGCAGGGCCTCCTGGCTTTTTGTTAAACCACCGCTCCTGACACAAGCCGTTTGTAACGGCAAGGCTTTGCAATGAAAAATACGCTCCGAGCGTAGCGAGAGAGGAAGATTTTTTTGCAGCAAACCCGTAGGGTTTAGCCTTTCCGTCAAAAGGCTTGTTCAGAAATTTTGTAACAAACAGCCTAGGGGGAATTTTATCCGGTCATTGAAGAGGGTAAAAGCAGTCAATGTGATTTGGCTTATTGGAAAGAGAAACGTTTGATCGGCAAGAAGCCAGTTATTTGCTAAAAGCGGACAATTGCTGTAAAGACCCGCAAGCAAAGTAGTTTACAGTTGTAAAAGATAAAGTATGTGGTCTATGCTTTAATCGTATATTGCTAACTTGGACATGGTACAAGAACACTAATTAATATGATAGACTATTCAAATGTTTACCTCGGCAAGGCTCTTAATGAGTTAGATTATGAAGATCTTGAGAGTTTCTTCAAACAGGAGCACACAGAATCGGAAACGTTAGAGTTTAAATCTTATAGTACAAAGGCAGCGTTTGACGACCAACTCAACAAAGGAATTATTAAGGGAATTAATGCCTTTTTGAACTCTTCTGGTGGAATTTTAATATGGGGTTCTCCTGTTGGAACTAAATCCGACGGAAGATCGGAAGAAATATTTGTGGGTGAATTATCACCCGTGAATCTTCTTAAGGAGAAAGACGCATTAATCAACATGATTTCTAGCAGGATATCTCCATTACCAATCGGAATATCTTTGAAAATTTTAGAAAGAGAAGGAAAATATTTATATCTTTTCGAAGTACAGCCCAGTATAACTAAGCCCCATCAATTTAATGAGCGTTATTATGTTCGGCTTGATGGACAATCTAAGCCAGCGCCACATTATCTGGTTGATGCACTTTTTAAACAAATTAAGTACCCAGAGATATGTGGTTACATTAAATTCGAAAAAGCTGATTACGATAATTCTGGCACGCTAACTTTATCCATTAGCGTATTTATTTGCAACTTCTCGCAATTACAGAATGAAGAGAAAATGTCCTATCAAATAATAGTTGTCCCTGGCAAAATTGATCGAAGTGGTAATGGAATCTTTCATAGTGAATTAACAGATGTCCTTCATTTTGGAAAGCCAATTAGAAATGGATTTGAAATTTTAATAACAGGTCAAGAATATATTAGTAAGTTAAGCGTAATCAAGTTTATGTTAAGTTTTGGGGGGAAACTTTCACCTGCTAAAATATCTTCATATACTTTGAAATTGGAAAAGCTGCCTGCTGACCACAAAAATGCAAATGCTCTTATTACTGAGATAGAAGAGAATGTTCTTTTTAGCGATCACCAAAAGAAACTTGGTAAGGGAAAAGAAACTTTTATTAGGGATATTTTAGAACGCTAAAAAGGTTTGACCGTTGCCAGTCAAACCTTTTACCCAAAACATTTAATGATGTCTATTTATCGTTCTTCTTAGCCGTAACCTCATTACGGATATCTTGAGCAAGTGTTTTTGTTTTCTGAAGGGCATTTCTCAACCTTGTTCCTGCTGCTTTGTTATCCTTTTCAAAAAATGCTGTAGCATCAGCTTCTGCCGAAGCAATCAGCTCTTTTAATTCTGTGAATTTTTCCATGATGTTTTAATTTTAATGATATGAAATCCGCTTTGTCGGTTTCCATTCTTGTTTTTAATGGTTAACAATAATTGATTTTTGAACGTGATGTACGAAGATATTATATTACCTCCTTATTCCCTGGCTCTCCCCAAGTTCTTTTTCCTTGCTTTTGCTATTCGAAAGGCTACTAGATAACGCTGGCTCTTTTAAAAACTGCTCCCTTTTTTCGGGCTTGCCATTTTCTGCATACATGTTCAATTGGCTGTAACGAGGTACAGCCTCCAAGAACACTTTTACATCCTGTCTTTCTTTGTTTACTGTAACCAAAGGCCTGTTGCCATTTCTTAACGAGGATTCCAGCAATACCCTTTTTGCAGGATCTTCCAGTTCCTTGATATTAAACTTGTCCAGTACTTTGTTGATATCAAAACCATAAGACGGATCGTGGTACTGGTTGGTGTTATAATTCTGAAAACGGTCTTTTCCTTTGTCAAAATCCAGTTTTACCCATGCCTTATAGGTTTCGCCTCCCATGTTCATCATGTCATCACGGTAAACTGAACGTCCTTGTATCAAGTTTGCGGCCTGTTCTGCGGTAAAGCCCTTGCCACGCTCAAGCCAGATCGTCTGGTTTACGGGAGCGGAATAAAACGTGCGGTTAAAATCCTTGGCAACATAGTTTATTTTGCCATTTTCCATGCTGGCCACCATTACCTTGTTTGCGGCATCTTTTCCAACGGCCAGTTCGCTATTGCCCTTTTGTTCTTTAAAAAAACTGATGGCATCGCTTACGTTCTCCAGTTTCTTTACCATGTTCTTACCCTGTTCATTCTTGGTGATGACCATGTACTGCTGTCCTTCTTCTAATGGTTTTCCCTGATTATGGGCAACGGTGAACTTGTTGAAATAATAGAAATCGGACTGTGACGACTGCTTAAAGTGCAGTGCCAGATCTACCTGTCCCTTAGTAGCCGGACGTACTTCGTTCAACGTAAATTCGGGAACATCCTTAGCCATGTTCTCCTCCATTTTTTCGATGAGCTTGTCTTTGAAGCCCAGATTTTTCATCTCCTCTTTGAGATTTTCCAGATTGTTAAGATTCATTGCCTTTGATTTTTTAATGAATTGATAAATGTTGATTTTAAAACACCTTATGGCTATTGTCTACCAGATTTATTGTTGCGCAACAGTATGGTGTGCCCTGCGTTTAATTTTACCTTGATGCGTTTTACCTTTTTGCTGAAAAGTGATTTTGCGGCATCGATTCCTGCTCCTGCGGCCTGCATTCCGATGGACTGATCCATCGTGAGAATTTGCATATCTCGGATTGCATCATCGGCACCACCACTTACGGCATCACTTAGTACTGCCTCTGGCGCATAAATACCCGCCATCCCATCCAGACTATAAACAGTCAGGTCAACGGGTACGATTGAAGTTCCCAACCTGATATTCTTAATGTGTAGCAATAAGCGCTGGTTGGTAATATTGCAGGTGCCAAACAAATAATGCCCCTTGGGTATCAATTGCCCATTAAGGCGAACGCTGTCCTGTAACTGTAATTTAATGGTTGCCCCCTGCATTGCTTTTTGGTTCTCTACAATAATGGCGGGTATAGCTCTGAACAAGCTATCGGGATTAGCTAAGTTTTGCTGTTTCAACCGTTGCTGTAAAAGTCCAGGATTTTGGATGGAGATAATTTTATCCATCATTCCGCTTAATTGTGCCATTTCGGGGTCTTCGCCCTTGCCTGACTGCATTGTTTTCATCAGAGCCTCCAGACGGTCGACATCGTTACCGATAGATTGCGAATTCGTATTTCGCTGTATGTTAGATTGGTTTTTTACTGGCCTTTCCGGTCTGTTAATCTCGCTGTTCAATGCTTCCAGTTTCTCGTTGATGGCTTTGGTCTGGGGATCTTCTTCACTACTACCAAAGCCCAAGCGATCTGCTACCTTAGCGATACCGTTAGTGTTTTTGGTACCTGAACTGTCAAGGTCTGATTGCTGGTAAAAACCCATCTTGTCCGTCGGTTCATTCTTTTTGAATGATGCATCGGGCAGGTCTGTATTGATGCCTTTAGCCGTAGTTTGACCAGCCATTGCACTTCCAGTTCCACCGCCCATCGCATAAAATGCAACTGCCATAAATGGGATGACCAGTAGCGGAAGTACCAGTAGCACTTTCCGTTTGTCTCTTTTTTTTGCTTCCATTTCTTTGTCTTTAATGTGATTAAAAGATTAATTTGATTACGCGATTTAATTAAATGCGGTAATGAGCAGGTAGGCGCAATAGCTGCCAAATATTGTGCAGAAACCTATCAAGATAAACAGCCATGTTCTTGCAGGTATATTTCTGGTTTTTGCATTTAGATAACCTGCTATTTTCTGCTGTTTACCGATAATGTTTTCCGCTATCTTCTGCGCTAGCACCTGATGATCAGCCGCTTCCTTCGTTCTTTTAAATAGCTTCATCGGTTTATGGCTTTAAAGGTTCGTCCCTGTTTTCCAATGTTTCCCACCGCTCTATCAAAAAGCCATGTGGGTTATTGTCGCTACGGCCTACATTCCTTAAATAGCCCTGGGTAACCAGTTTTCTGATAATTGTCGAACTGGAACGGATGAGTTTCTGTGTGGCATAACAGCGGAAGTAAAAAGGGTATTGGTCTATATCCAGTTTGATACTATCAACCGCTATTTCCTGCGAAATATTTGCGGAGATAAGATTGCTATAAAAGCCCTGTTCCTTCAAGTTGTCATAGCTTTTCTTGGCACTCTGGTCTGAAAGGTTAAGCGCATTTCCGATGTTCCGCTTGATGACCATTTCGTCAGGGTCGAGCGTAAAAAAGTAATGGTGGAACATTTTTACATGATCCCTTATTTCTACAGGGAGGTTGTCCCTGCGCTCTGAGCCAAACGCCTCAATTGCCTTTCCATTTGCCAGGATATAGATCTTGGCCTGTGTGGTTTTGACCATATCATAACTCTTCCAGACGGCGAAGCCCGAAATAGCGATACAGGCCAAGATCAGGAAGATGCTGAACGCTTTAATATGCCGAAATGCAGTGTCTATATTTCTTAATTGTGTGAACATAATCTTTGTTTTTAGGGTTACTTACCACTTAGTTTATCATGTTGATGTTGATTGCCGCCCTGCTTATCAGGGAAATAGTCGTTATTGCTCGACCCTGCATAGCCCTGCTTCATATTCCTGTATCCATCACCAAGTGCATCTGCTGCCATTCCCACGCCTGCGGAAGCGGTTTTCATTCCAGTACTGCTGGTACTACTGACAATGGTATTAACCTTTTGCAGAATCGTATTTCCACCACCTGCATGTACCACATAATTAGCCACATTGGGCACAGAAAAATAGCCTACGATGCCAATAATCAGAAAAATGAGATAAGCCGTATCTGTTCCGCTGAAAAAGGTATCTCCCTGCTGCTGGATCTGGGAAAGGTCGAGTTTCAGCATGTTTTCCTGTATCTTGCCGAGTATACTTCCAAAAATGTTGGCGATGGGAAGCCACAGAAAAATATTTACATACCTTGCGAGCCAAACGGTCAGTGTATTTTGGAAACCATCAAATACGGCGAAGCCGAATACCAACGGCCCAAGAATGGCGAGAACGATCAGAAAGAACGTTCGCAGCGTATTGATGCAGAGCGAGGCAGCAGCATAGGTCACTTCCAAGATTTCCTTCATCCATTGCTTGATGGAATTCCGGAAATTGTAGGACTGTTTTTCCATAAAAAACTGGATATCATGGCCAAGACCATCAAGAAGTCCTTCATCACTGCCAGTGGGATCTTTTGGAAAAGTATATTTATACCATTTATCTCGGTCTCCGCTACCACCTTCGCCAACATACATCTGCCAATGTTTGCTCTTTTTTATGGCGGCTTCCTTGGCTTTGAGCAAACGCTCTATGGTTTTATTGCTATCACTGACCATTTTGCCAGTAGCCAAAACGGTGGGCTGTAACACTCCGTTCATCAGGGCAATAACCATCGGGAACATCATAATCGCCATCCCCAGGGCGAACGGTCGCAAAAGCGGATAAAAGTCTATGGGTTCAGCGCTCGCTATCTGGCGCCAAACACGGCTGGCAATATACCAGAGCGCCCCAAATCCCGCTATGCCTCTGGCAACGTCGATTAGCCGACTGCAAAGTGGCAACATATCGCTGTACACCTTGTCAAGAACGGGCTGCATTCCTCCAAGGGTTTCCGCTATACCCTGTGCGCTGGCAAGTCGGGGCAAAAAAAGAGCGGTTATTACAATAGATACAATTGTTAATATTTTCATAACAGATCAGTTGAGGTTATAATATTTTTTGGTGGCATTTACATCCGCTTTCTCTTTTTGCCGTTGCAGGTTCAGGATGCTGGCCTCCTTATTGAAACTCCTTAAAAAGATTAGTTTATCTTCGGTATCTGCAAAAATCCTATCAATGGCCACTAGACGTTCATCATCGCTCATCCTGAGTTTTGAGGAAGTGATGACTGTTAGAAGCTGGTCGATGTTGTCAATACTTTGGTCAAAGAGCTGTTTATAGACCAGGCCCATATAACTGATTTCATCAGCATTGAAGTTCTCCGAAGCCCTGAAACGGCCGAATGCCGTTTTGTATTCGGTAATGATGTTTTTCTGATAGCTGATAATATCGGCTACACGCCTGTACTTTTTGATTTCGGGGCTGACCAACATCATACCATCGAGGAATACCTCGTGCAAAGAGAAATTGCCCTGCGAAATATTTTCTACGGCATTGTAACCATTAGTGACAATGGTATAGCCTTTTTTCATATCGGAAAGGATATTTTTTAACTGGCTCAATTTTTCTACGTTAAGGAGCAGCTGCTGTACCTCGGTGGATTGCGCTTTGGACGGCAGTATGGATATGGCCATAAACAGTAATAATATGCCATACCTCAAAAATTTTAGCTTATAGGTTTCCATAAAGTTTTTTTAAATGGTTATTGGATTTCTGCTGGTTCTCTTTCTGCTGAATGAGCAGACTTACATCAGTCATAAAGCTTTGGGTAAAAGTGGATTTGTCTTTCATATTGATGTATATTCTGTCCAACCTTTTGATACGCTCATCGTCTTTCATTTCCAGTTTGCCCGAGGTAATTACTAATAGCAGTTCTTCTATATCGTTTAGGCATTCTTCCATCACTTTATCTTTTACTTCTTTGATGTATAGCTGATCAGCGGCAGATAAGTATTCATTATTACCGGCACCATTAAATGCGCTACCAATAGCTACCTGACAGGCGATAATCTCGGCAACCTTGCCACTCTTTCTTATGGCTGGACTAACGGTCTTCAGGGAGGAAATAAATGTATGGTGCAGATTGAATTCGCCATTTTTCAAATCCTTTATCATACCAAGCCCGGAACTTGCAATATCATAGCCCTTTTTAAGGTAGCCCGCATATAGCTTTAGGGCTACAAGCTGTTCAATCAGGTACTTTTTCTGCGTTTTCTTCTGGTTTAGAAATTCTGCCACGGTTTGGCTGAAACTGGTTGTAGCAGAAAAAAGCATCAGCCCCAGGCAGACAAAGATTTTTAGCTTAATTGATTCCATAAAGCTCTTTTAAAATGGCCACTTCGTCCAGTGATTTTGCCCTTTGGATACTTAACATGCTGTTCTGCGTATTAAAAGTTTTGAGGTCGCTATAATTGGCATCCATCTGGTTAGCGGCTACATTGATAATTTCTAGTCTTTTGGCGTCGCTCATCTGTGTTTTGAATGAACTGACCACCAGTAGGATCTGGTCTAAATTTTTGATACTTTCGTCCAAAATGCCTGAGTAAACTTTCTGCATATATTCCAGTTCATCGACAGAGAAATGCTTGTCTTTTTGGAACAGTCCCCAAGCCCATTTATACTCGTAAACAATGGCTACCTGCTTTTCGGTCAAATCCTTGATGCGCTTGTAATAAGCAATGGCAGATTTCACCTTCCACAGCTCCTCATAATACTTTTTATACAGCTCTTTTTGCTTTTGTGTCCAATCGGCAATTTCACTTAGCTTTAATTTGGACAACTGGTTTTCGAGCACCTTTTGGGCGTTCTGTAGCCAGATGGTTTCGTTCTGTAGGCGTTGGACTTTCAAGTCAACTGCTTTAATTACTTTTTTTACACCGGCCTTGATTACTTCCAATACCGCTATCTGTGCATTTGCCCCAGTGGGCAGGGACACAAATAGGGTCATGGCACTAACAGGCAGGATGACCATATACTTTTTCATATATTTTTTGATTGCACCGATGTATGGGATTGCACCGATTAGGTTGATATTTTTCATCATCGTCTGAGATTAATTAATTTTTTTATACGCTCTTTTACCAACAAACAGCTTATTAGCTTCTGGATAGAAAGTGATCAGCTTGCCCTTTCGGCTTTCGGTCAAGGATTTAGTACCCTCGTCGTAGAGCGCATTCCATTCCTCAATTTCATATTCCCTTTTTCCGGGCTTGCCATCGGTGATCCTGCGGAAGCCTGTTTTACGGTGGATGAAATAATTGTTACTTTCAGAGGCTTGGATAACCAGCGTATCGCTGGCAAGACTGTATTCACCCTGCGAGTGGTTTACGTACACACCCGGAATGTAGGAACGGGTATCGGTGGTTTGGTTGCAGGCGGTAATTAACATTACCATAACTGCACATAGCATAGCTAACTTTTTCATGTCTTATTGTTTTTATCTGTTTTACTTTTGATTTCCTGTGCCAGTACAGCAATGCCCTTTTGTATACTTCCGTATTTGATTGCATATTCCTGAACCTGCATTTTCTCACTTTCTTCAGTGGTGTAGGCAAGATATTCGCTCATGGATACTTCTGTTCGGTACACTTTACTGGACTGACCTCCCAATGAAATAAATACTTCCTTATATTTCCGTTTGGGGTCATTTGCTTTGTTCATCGAAAGTATCTGTGCCTTTTCCTTTTCGGTCAGTCCCAAAAGTTCCTGTATCGCATCAAATTTGTTCTGGTATTTGGACTGGTCTAAGAGTATCTTGCAGTCTGAATTGTTGATAATGGCCTGTTTAACAATGGGCGAACTGATAATATCCTCTACTTCCTGGGTAACCACGATGGCTTCGCCAAAGTGCTTTCTTACCGTCTTGAAAAGATATTTTATGTACTCTGCCATACCATCTTTGGCTATCGCTTTCCAACACTCCTCAATGAGCAGAACTTTGCGAACACCTTTCAGCTTGCGCATCTTGGAAATGAACATTTCCATTAGGATCAGGGTTACAACGGGAAACAAGATCGGATGGTCTTTGATGTTGTCCAGTTCTATCACGATAAAGGGCTGGTGTAACAGGTCGAGGTTTTCCGAAGCATTTAGCAGATAGTCGAACTCTCCGCCACGATAGTATGGATTTAAAACATATAGAAAATTGCCTACATCAAAATCTTTTTCCTTGACCTTTCCGTCCTCCAAAACCTGCATGTACTCTGACATCAAGAACTCGTAAAAGGAATTGAAACAGGGGAATATATCTGGACGGCTTTCAAGATGGGCAAAATATAAGGTCAAAGCATTTGATAATGCCACATACTCACTGCGCCTAAAACTTTCATCATCCTTTTTCCAAAGTGCCAATAGCAATGTTTTGATGCTCTCTTTCTTTTCGGTGTCCAGTACATCGCCATCGGTCAGGTAAAACGGGTTGAACTTGATGGGGTCATTTTCCGAGTAGGTGAAGTAATATCCTCCTACCAGATCGCATAGACCTTTATAACTATGCCCAACATCTACTAATACCACATGCGCACCCTGCTCATAATAAGAGCGTATCATGTGATTGGTAAAAAAGGATTTTCCGCTACCACTTGGGCCTAAAATGAACTTGTTCCGATTGGTGGTAAAACCCTGTTTGATGGGTTCGTCAGATATATCTACATGAACAGGCCTTCCCGAAAGCCTATCTCCCAAACGCAAGCCAAAGGGGCTTATGCTATTACGATAATTGGTTTCCAGATTGAAAAAACAGCTAGCCTGTTCTACAAACGTATCAAAGGTGTCGTTCATGGGGAAATCGGCAGCGTTGCCCGGAAGTCCAGACCACCAGATCTGCGCTTGTCCGTCGGTTTCCTGTTTGGCTACCGCATCCATCTGCGCCATTGCAGAACCGACCAGATTTTTCAGGTCTTTTGCCTTTTCAGGATCATCAGACCACGCCAGAACATTGAAATGCGCCTTAACTGGAAGCTTGCCAGAGGCAATTGCCTCGTTCAGAAAATCATTGGTGGCATCCCTTGAAATGGCATTTTCCCTACTATAGGAAGATAAAGATTGTAGCCTTAATTTCTTTGCTTCTAATCTCTTAATGGTCTTTTGCGCATCTCCTATAAAAATATATTGGTTCAGGATGTGGTTGCAGTCGAGCAATTGCCCCAACGGGGATGCAAAACCAGTAGAAAACTTGGTTCTGTCGGTACTGTATCTATCGTAGTTGATACGGCTACCACAAAGTGCAGGCATATTTTCTGCATCGCAAAGAGTGTACAGCTCGCAACGCTTATCGCCCACACGGATTTCATTTTTGATATGGATGTCACGGATGATGGGCTGTTCACCAGAATTTAAGAGGAAACAATATCTTTCGATAATGCCTGCCTTGTTCGCAGTTCCCGCAAGTTCATCATCGTTTAGCCTTTGCATATTTACAAACCCGCTATCTTTCAATATCCTTTCAAACTGGCCTGCACTGTCCAAAAAATCCTTAAAAAGTGAAGGGTTTACCATCTGATCGGGTATAATGGATTTGCGCAATATGTTGCTATAGGCAGAACTTGATAGTTTTCTGCTCAATGGTTTCTTGGTCAGAAAAATATAGCACTCATGGTCTAAAAAGGGCCGTTCATTAAAGAAGGTTTCACTGCTCCTGGAAAGGAAACTGTTATCGGTCTTACCATAATCCGCTTTGTAGGTATTTTGCGTAAACCAGTCCTGTTTAAGGAATATGCTATGTTGGGGCAATAATTTGATTGCCTTTACCCAGCTTTGGTGGTAGGCTTCATAATCCCTGTCCGATAGGGTAAAGATTTCTGGCAGCTCTACCTTAAAAGCAATGGTCATATCGCCTAGCATAGAAACAATGGCATTATTTTCTACCTTATAAATGGGCAGTATATTTTTAGCTTCAACCATGATCTTAAATTTTAGTGGGGGGTTGTGGGATCCGATGGCTCTCGGATTGAGATTTCTGTTTTAAGGAGGTAAATAGCCTTCTCGAACGGAATTTAAGATGATTGGGCAGCCCACGTTTTGCCAGATACTTCATCAGTCCATGCTCTCCGAAACGGTGGCTAAGATGGAATACCGTAAAGAACAAGGCGATACCCAGCCCAATAATCAATGGCAGGATGATAAAAAGGCTCACCCTTGAGATATAAAGTACCGTAAAGGAAATCAGCATGCTTACCAGGCCTATCGCTAAATAAGCAATATACTGCGCTCTTAGCCCTTTGAACTCAATGGTCTTGGATACGCCCTTGTTGATGTGATAAATACTGGCCATGGCTATATCCCGAAAAATGATTTAAGGACAGTTGCCACTACCACTAGGAAAATACAGCTTCCGAACCAGGCGGCTGCTACCTTATTGGTGTCGGGTTCCCCTGCATTCCATTTATTGAATACTTTTATGGCCCCTATGATACCAACAACCGCACCGATGGCATACATCAGATCTGTTCCGGTATCGAAATAACTTTTTACTTTATTAGTTGCCTCCTGTATTCCTGCGTTACCGTCCTGTGCAAACAGGGAAATGCTGGATAATAGGTTATAGATACAAAGGGAAAATGCCAACAATAAAGATTTGGCGAAATATTGTTTTTTAGGATTGTTGAATTGATCTTTCATGATTACTTTTTAAGATGATTACACTGATATAATATTGGCTCTCGCTTGCTAGTCCCAAAGATTTTCAAGTTCTTCCGCAGAGAGATGGAAAGGGGCGTGTGCGGAAATGAATTCGTTGATGCGCCCAATATTTGGATTCGAACCGATCTGTTTATATTTTTCTTGAACGACTTCCATCAGGTTAAAGAAATCTTTTTTACTGCCGTCCTCTTTTTCAAGAATGGCGAATACGGTTTTAAGTTCTTGGAGTACATCGGGAACCAGTCCAATCTGTTGTGCCCTAGCTTCATCATTTTCTGCGAAACTGATTTTTCCCATACTTACGCTCGCGGTTCCTTCGGGTTCTTTTGGTTTTCCCAATAGGTCTTCAGTGAAATTGTCGGTTTCATCTCCAAGATCATCAACTCCCTTTTGCCAGCGGTGCGCTAAGGGATCGGCATCAGGCCCTGGGCGGCGTTTACCATTGATAAAATCAGACAGTTGCTTTCTGTAAAAGAGCAGGATTACTGCCAGGTACCAGAACAGGGTAAGTAGCAGTGTGGCAATAAGGAATTGGTGCCAAGTGAATTGTTCCAACATAATTCGTTGCTTTTGTCCCGATGCGACATTGCACCGGGAATTTCAAAAGCAAAGGTTTGAAGAACACCAAATTTTTATTCGATAGCCGTTCGTATGTACGAACGATTTTCTGTTATTCAGCCCTTTTTCCAGAAAATACGGTTGGTTTATAAGCATTTTCATCTTCGATCCGCTGGAGCATTGCGGTACGCATCTGGTCGAGATAACGGGTTGGGGAAGCTACTTTTCGATTTCGTATGTCTTTATAATCGCTATAGATACGCTTTAGATCGATCTGGAAAATCTTTCCTAGCCATTTGATCATTGTAGAAAGTTCAGTTTTTCCATAATTGACCTGGCCGGTAAAATATATGCCATAAATAATCTCTGCGAGGTTTACCTTATCGCCAGTCCATTTCATCTCCATAACCGGTTCACCAATAGAATCGGATGCTGTTGAAAAGCTATCAATCAATTTTAAAAGTGTATCCCTTAACATTTCCATGGCGATGAATTTTGAAAAGAGGTGGTCGCAGCAGGTAGAAAATTCTTGATTTGGTTCGGGTATTTCAGGCATTAGAATGCTCTGTATGTTTTCTCCGCGAATAAAGTAGAGATTGTCAAGATCACTTGCATCTAAACGATAATATTCATAATGGAAGCCGTGGTGTTTAAAAAAGCGTTCTACGAATTCCATTTCCTTGATATAATAAGCTTTAAGCTTTTTATGGTCTGAACACGGCTTATTACTTTCCATAGTAAAAAGTTTCAATTGGTAGATTAACAGGGAATAGAAACTTGGCTTGATGTACTTGAAGAAATTTATCTCTTCCTCTTCATTATTAAAGGGCTGTTTTTTAACAAACTCTCTCAGTTTTTTAATTTTATTACGAATGATTAGCAACGTTGTCGTTAACCTTTTTGCACTACTTACTTCTTCTGCTAGAACTATCTCTAATTCATCTTTAAGCTCCTGATAGAGCTTCTCGCTAAACTGTCTCATTAAGTATATTTAAATGAACCCGACCTGCCTGTTAACTGACGATAATTAATTCACATAAGACGGGAATGAGTAATGTTTATCCATAGCTTTATAATAAAATGTTAGGATTATACCATAGCCCAAAGGTTGCTAACAAAAGCTGAGAATGAAATAAGTATAGTCACGTATTTTACTACGTAGCCACCACGTATATTTAAAAATAGTGGTTTAAAACGAGGTACACCATCAATTTAGACGGCTCATTTTGCGGGTCAGTTCTGCCCGGGTATTTATCGAGAGTTTTGCAAATATATTTTCGACATGCTTATCTACAGTCCGTGGTGAGATGAACAACTTTTCGGCAATCTCCCGATATTTAAACCGTTGACAGATAAGTTCAACAATTTCAGCTTCTTTTGAGGTTAGGTTAAACCTTTTGCAGGTTTCGGAGATAATTTGTGGATCGCATGAAGCAACATCCATTTCCATTAAAAGTTCACCTTCCTTCCGAGACTTGACAACGGATTTTGTTATGAAAATACCCGTAATAATCAAAAAGCCAAGGTTCATGAAAATAACTTCAGTTAACTGGTTAGCCCGAAAATAAGCAAGAACCGGCATTGAAGCCCATGGTGCTATAGCGCAGTACACTGTAATCATTCCTACAATGTTTCTTACTCTTCGATTGTCTGAATACTTTACCCGGATAGCCTTTGTGATTGCAATTAATACGACGATCGCATAAAAGAAGGGGATTATTATTCCATATTTTATTGCCACATCAAGATTTCCATTGAGACTGTAAACAAATACAAAAAAAACTAAATACGGCAGTATCAGAAATAACGGAACTCCATAAAGTGCATGAAACCGCAAGCCGTTCATATTAAATCCCTTATAAAAGTAGTAAGGAAAATAGGATGCCATTAAGAAGCCACTGCCATAAGCAATAATATTTTGGTTGATAATGGAAATATTGATATTTGGGTCTGGGAAGAGACCTCCGGTAATATTGTAAAATATTAACAGAGATAGCAGTATCAAGTACCATAACCTGCTTTTATCCTTAGGTCTAAATAGGTAGTAGGTAAGTTGATAAAAAAACATAAGAATTTCCAGCATCACAAATGCAAAAGTCACAATATGCATTTCTGTGTCGAAAACTAGCATTTTTGTTTATAATTGGTTTTAACATTATTATTAGCTGATCTCTCTTTTTAGGAAAAATAATTTATAGCCTAAATCAAGTTCGTTATATACCTCAAAGCCAAATTTATCATACCAAGGCAGATTTTTCAAGGTCGAGGTTTCTAAATAGATTGGTCGGTTACTTTTCGTACTTTCAAGAACAAGTTCATTCATTAAAGTCGAACCAATCCCTGTATTTTGATGTTCAGGGTCAACGCCAATAAACCACAAATAATACATGGGTACTTTTGGCTGTAGATTTTTTATTTTTGCTTCCCTGGACATTGCCTTTCCAATATTGCTAATTCCAATACAATTGAATAACAGTTTTAGATCCAGTAGGATTGACTTAAAGTTTGTTTTTTTTTGCTCTGGAAATAATACCAATGCACATGCTTTTCTATCATCCGATAAAAACACCTTTCCGAAGTCAAAGCACATTTCGAATGAATAGTCCATTAAGGCATTGATTCTAAATGGTCTGTTTTTATCTTGTGGTATAATGTAATTGACACTACTGTTGTTGTCAAATGATTCGGAAAGAATATGAACAACTAAGGATTTGTCACTATAACTCGCTTTAAACATAATCGCTTAGTGCTTACTTTCAGTCGATTACATCAAAAACCGTGCTAGTAATATATAACCTTGTATTTGTGGAAACTTTAGTGTAAACCGAGCAAAAGGTACAAGACTAAAAATATTTCGTATTTTCACAATTTAAGACCCATAATGAACATCACCCAGATAGAAAACAACTTACAAGAACTTTTAAAATTCTTTAATGAGGAAACTTTTATTTATGATTTGCTTTTGGCCTATGACACGCCTAAAAGCACGATTGCTCGTTTGCAAAAAGGAGGTTTAAATCTTTCAAAAAATGAAGACGAAATTGCCTGGAAAAAGAAATTGTTTTTTAAAACTGTTCAAGATCAAGATATTCATGAAATAATCGAAGCCATTAGAATAGATGCTAATGCAACTAAGCATGATCCTCGGTTTATTATAATAACAGACTTTAAAACGCTTTTATCCATAGATACTAAAACTAAAGATACCTTAGATATACCAATTGGCAATATTGCTAAACATTTCGATTTTTTCTTGCCATTAGCGGGCATGGAAAAAGCACAACATCAGAATGAGAATCCTGCCGATGTTAAAGCTGCCGAAAAAATGGCCAAGCTTTACGACGAAATTAAAAAAGATAATCCTACGCAAACAGAAGAAGAAGTACACAATCTCAATGTGTTTCTTTCTAGGCTATTGTTTTGTTTTTTCGCCGAAGATACCGGCATCTTTCAAAAGGGGCAATTTACTAGTGGTATTAGTAGCCATACTCAACAAGATGGAAACGATTTAGCCAGTTATTTGAATAAACTATTTGAAGTTTTAAATACAGATTCCGGCATACGTGAGCAATTACCTGCTTATTTAGCTGCGTTTCCTTATGTAAACGGGGGCTTGTTTAGAAATGTGCATTTAGCACCTAATTTTACGAGAAGAAGCCGACAAGCTATTATTGAATGTGGTGAACTAGATTGGAGTGCCATTAACCGCGATATTTTTGGTTCGATGATACAGGCGGTTATTACGCCAGAGCATAGAGGTGGTTTAGGGATGCACTATACCAGTGTGCCCAATATTATGAAAGTAATTGAGCCACTTTTTTTAACCGAATTGCAGGAAGAGTTTAAAAGTGCAGAATACGAACCTAGAAGACTGAATAAGTTACTCGAAAGAATTGGTAAGGTTAAAATATTCGACCCTGCCTGTGGAAGCGGAAACTTTTTAATCATTGCTTACAAGGAGCTTCGTTTATTGGAGATTAAAATTCTGCAACAATTACAGACCTTACAACAGGTTGCTACTGGTTTTGAAAAACAACAGGTAGAACTAATCCCAAAAGCACAATTAACTTTGGCAGCATCTTATCAGCAATCTTTTTTTTCGAGGATAGAGTTATCTCAGTTTTACGGGATTGAGATTGATGACTTTGCGCATGAAATAGCTATACTTTCTCTGTGGCTGGCGCAACATCAGTTAAATATGAAGTTTAAGGAAGTTTTTGGTATTACCA
>Ga0123337_10001124_pt1 | contig 36450 bp, 32 predicted proteins | sample frozenSSSSmetaG_FD_89792 | JGI IMG/M metagenome (GOLD analysis project Ga0123337, IMG submission 89792) | Glacier valley bacterial and archeal communities from Borup Fiord, Nunavut, Canada, to study Microbial Dark Matter (Phase II) -... | ecosystem: Environmental > Aquatic > Freshwater > Ice >...
TAATTACTAATGTGCTAAGATTGCTTCGTCGTGCCTCCTCGCAATGACATTCGTTGGTCATTGCAATGGCAGTAATTTGTCATTGCGAGTGTAGCGAAGCAATTCCCTACTATAATTACTAATGTGCTAAGATTGCTTCGTCGTGCCTCCTCGCAATGACATTCGTTGGTCATTGCAATGGCAGTAATTTGTCATTGCGAGTGTAGCAAAGCAATCCCCTTGCTATTATTACTAAATGTGATGAGATTGCTTCGTCGTGCCTCCTCGCAATGCCAAGCAATACGTTTAAGATGAGAAACAAGGTATGGGATGACATTCAAAACGTTCAGCAGGACTTATTCCTTTCTCAGAAGCAGGATTTCCTGACAACAGACAACAGACAACCGAATTACTTCTTCATCTCCCTCTTAATACTCTGCTCCAGTTCTGCCTGACGGTGAGTTCCGATAATATAATTCAGTCCGTCGCGGTCAGTAAGCCTGACAGCATCCTTACCCCCTGCATAGAAACGAACTGTTCCCTTCTGGTGGAGGTTATAAACCGGGTTATTGATGATATAAGAGCTGTAAGGTACAGCCTCAACTTTAACGATACTGTTCAGATCGATCTTTACCATTTTGGTGGTCCAGATTCCATCAAGTACAATACTTTTATTGTTTACAGTGGTTTTGTAATGAAGGATAAACATCATGATCACTGAGCCAATCAGGATACCGAAACCAACAACAAGGAAGAGTTCTGCATTCTGACCCTGACTACCCGAGAGGTAATAGGCTCCAAAACAAAACAATGCCAGCACCATACGGATACTGATACGACCGTAATCGCGTCCCAGGTATTGTTTTTCTAAGAAAGCAATTTGGTTTTCCTCCATATCAGTTCAATTGTTCTAAGATAAAAACTTTTTTTGTGTTGGGGCTAATTTTATAGCGCTCATCTATGCGCAAACCGGCGAGCCATACAATGTCACCATTGCTGTTTTCTAGAACCCCGATGTCTTTTTTGTGGTTCAGACTAATCTTTTTGTCGACAAAAAAATCGCTCAGTTTCTTTTTTTGTTTTAATCCGAGTGGCTGGAAGTGATCCCCGTTTTTCCAGCTCCTAAATGTTAGCGGAAAGCTGAGTTTATCATAATCAAGCTGGGCGATGTTCTCGTTTTTGCTTAATTCAAACTGACTGACCGGAACAATTTTACATTCGAATTTCTGTTTGTTCCAGATGCAGGCTGTGCTTGTAGATTTGAGTAAAACATCCTCAGCATTATCCTCGTTTATCCTGCTCAGAATAATGTGCCCGCGGTCTAAAAGCAATTGATATGTGGCTGAATTGAATACCTTTCCCGGTTTTCCATCCCAGGCCTGGGCAAGATCATTGAGCACCGTTTCTGTAAATCCGTAAGGATGAAACAAGCCATAAAGTAATGTATTTAACGGATTTAAATGCTTAAGCTCTGCAATACTGATCTCAAATTCATCATCAGCCAGCCTTGTAAACAAGCGCTCCTTGATTTCCTGCACCCGCAGATTCAATAAAACTTCCAGTTCTGCAAAGCGTTTTCTGTTGGCTTCAAATGTTTGCTCAAGAGCCGGATTGAGCTCTTTGAGAACAGGAATTACTTCCAAACGGAGTTTATTTCTCGAATATTTAACGGAAAGATTTGAACTGTCTTCGCGATAGGTGTAAGCTTCACGTTTTACGAGTTCATCGATCTCATCACGACTTAAATATAAAAGTGGTCGGATGAGTTTTCCATTTTTGGGCAGGATGCCATGAAGTCCTGAAATACCGGTCCCGCGGGTTAAGTTCAAAAGCATTGTTTCAATCACATCATTCTGATGATGGGCGACTGCAATGTACTGATAGTCAAATTCAGATCTGATCTTTTCAAGCCATTCATAACGCAGATCTCTTGCCGCCATCTGAACTGAAATATGATTTGCTGACGCATATTCCAGAGTATCAAAACGATGGATATAAAAAGGTACTTCCAGTTCATCAGCAAGTTCTTCTGCAAAGCGCTCATCCTGTTCAGATTCTTTAGCCCGCAGATTAAAATTGCAGTGTGCAATGCCAAACCGGTACCCTGCAGCTTTAAAAAGACGGGCCATCAAAACAGAATCACGGCCGGCACTAACTGCAAGCAGAACAGACTCTTCTTTTAGAAAAAGGGCATGCTGTTTGATAAATGATTGCAGTTGGCTAAGGGCTTCCATAAGCTCAAAATTATTTAATTAAAAATCCTTAGCCAAAAAACTATTTTTGTAAGGTGAGGAAAGTCATATTTTCAGTTCTGTTTTCAATACTATCAGTCGCGGCTTTTGCTCAGGGGCGGCAGATTGAGATCAGGTCATCCGAATTGGTAAAAGGCTTCCAGGCATCCGGATTTGCACGGATTATCCGTCCGGTTTTTGTTCACGAAGGTTCAACCCTCGCTTCCGACAGCGCTGATTTTAATCAGGCAGCAAATAACTTTGAGGCATTCGGGCATGTGGTAATCACACAGCCATCCGGAACCGTTATCTATTCTGATCATCTGAACTATGATGGAAATACCAAATTGGCAATTCTTACCAACAATGTAAGATTAATTGATGGGGATGCAACATTAACTACCGACCATCTCACATATAACATGGCCACCAAGATCGGAACCTATAACGGCGGGGGTAAAATTGTCAATGGTAAGAATGTGCTGACCAGCAGGAACGGATATTATTTCGAAACCTCAAGAGATGCCTATTTCAGGTATGATGTAGTACTTACTTCACCTGATGTACTGATCAAAACCGATACACTCCGGTATAATTCAACTTCGAAAATTGCTTATTTCTATGGTCCTACAAATATTTACGGGAAGGATGATACACTTTATACCGAAAACGGAACCTATAATACCCAAAGTGATCAGGCCAGGTTCGGCAAGAAAAACCTGTATACTCAAGGAAGTAAGTCATTAACCGGAGACAGCCTTTTTTACGATCGTAAAGCAGGTTATGGCAGGGCAATCGGTAATGTATTCTTTGTGGATACTGCTGAAAAAGCTCAGCTCAGGGGAGGTATAGGCGTGTACAAGAAGGCAGATGAAAGTATTCTGGTAACGATAAATCCCTATGTTGTGATCATTTCTGAATCGGATTCTGCCAAGGTTGATTCCATTTGGATGACTGCGGATACCTTATTCAGCAAAGTTGTTTTTACCCGCGATCTGATCCCATACAAGAAAGAAGAAATGATTCCGGATGATAAGCTTGCCGCCAGGGAAGTACCGGCAGCGCCGTCTCAGGAGGTTCCTGATAGTCCGGCAAACATGCGGGCGGCAATTGTCCCCGATAAAACCACGGATACGCCAGATTCACTTAAAACACCCTTGAAAACTAAAGAGCCCGAAAAGCTGATTCCTCCCCCGGATAAGGAAAAGCCTGAACTGAAACCTGAACAGAAGCCACCGGCCAAATCAAAGACAGCTAAGGATGTAAAGAAAATGGATTCCACCTCCGAGAAGGGCAAATCAGATTCAGTGAAAACATCCTTGCTTCCAGATTCAGTTTCAACTGATACTGCGAAAACCAGAATAGTGATCGCCTACCATCGTGCTAAAATATTCAAATCGGATTTACAGGCCAGAGCAGATTCTATGTTTTTCAGTTATTCCGATTCGACAGTAAGATGTTATGTAAATCCAATGATCTGGGCTCAGGGCTCGCAGCTGTCGGGGGATACGGTCTATTTGCAGATGAAGAACAAGAAAATGGATAATATGCTGCTGCAGCATAACAGCTTCATCGTGAATACTGAAGATGCCGATTCAACCAATTTTAATCAGATAAAAGGCAAGGTGATTACCGGTTATTTTAAGGATAATAAGCTGAACAGCATGTATGTGGATGGTAACGCTGAGAGCGTTTACTATGTTAAAGAGGATTCCTCTTATACCGGACTGAATCATCTGGTGAGCGGGCGTTTAAAAATTCTGTTAAACGATAATAAACTCCAGAGTATTACAGCAATACGCTCAATTGAGGCCTCTATCACGCCTATGGCAGATCTCAAAGAGGAAGAACGCGTTTTAAAAGGCTTTATCTGGAAACCAAAGGATCGTCCCAAATCCAAGGAGGAGATCATCCCGCAGCTCGCAAAAAAAGTTGAAAAAAAGTCGGATGTTAAAAGTAAAACAGCTCCAAAAACTCCGGTAAAGGCAGAACCTAAGGCCAAAGGTCCTGCGAAAACGAAAGAGCCCGCCAAAGCTAACACCACGCAGCCTTTGCCTAAACAGCAGAACTAAATTTGTGTTTTAAGGAAACTGATCAGTTTAGCAACAGCAATTGCCCTATGGCTAATCCTGTTCTTTTCTGCCGGATCCATTTCTGCAAAACTAATTTCATAGCCATCCGGCTGAAAAATGGGATCATAGCCAAAACCTTTACTTCCTGATCGCTGCTGTGTGATCTTTCCTTCAATACTTCCTTCATAGAGATGTTCTTTTCCATTCAGAATAAGGGAAATAACGGTCCTGAATCTTGCGTTTCGGTTGGTTTCTCCATCCAGGCGGTCAAGAACCAATTGCATGTTTTGTTCAAAATCACGACTGCCCGAATAGCGGGCAGAATATACCCCGGGTTCACCGTTAAGGGCATCAATCTCAAGTCCGGAATCATCAGCAAAACAATCACAATAATATCTTTCAAAAATATACCTGCTTTTCTGACCTGCATTTTCTTCAAAGGTGCTGCCTGTTTCGGGAATATCATCAAAAAAAGCGATATCATTCAGGCTTTTCAGACTAATAGCTTCACCGGCTATTGCGCGGATCTCATTTACCTTATGCTCATTACTGCTTGCAAAAACCAGCTCCATCTTAAAAGTCTTTCATTACATTCCAGAATTCCCTTTTTTTCGTTGTATCCTTAATCATTTCATCAATGCTGTAGGTGCTTAGGATTTTGGCACTATCAAGTTTTACAACCTGGTTTGAGCTTTGAGATGATAGAGAGATTTGCTGAGGATCAATTCCAAACAGAACTATTTTATTGAAACTAAAGAATTCTTTAAGATCATTATATTTTATTCCCGGATATTGATTGAGGTTGAGAACTGCCAGGTCTCGCAATTCCAATCCTTTGGCAGACATAATTTTAAGCAGAGTTTCTTTCTGAATGCTGCTGATATCTTTTTGATTTGGCTCATTGAAGAGAATCAGAAAATACTTATTGTTTTCGCCCAGATAATTAAAAGTTATGTTTTTTTCAGCTTCTGCAGATTGTTGCGTTGAAACTTCCTCTAATCCTTGAACGGGAGTTTCAGAAACAGGCTGAGCTGGAAAATCGCTTGATTTTTCAAAATTTTCAGGCATTTGTTCTGATCTGCCGGGTAGTGTTTGTTGATTTTCGGGCAGAATGTACAAATCTTCTGTCATCAAAAGCCTAAGGGCATTGCTATTATATGTAAGCAGGCTTGACATCTGTTATATATTTGATGATTGTGTGTACAAACTTAGTAAAGCATCTGTTAAAAATAGTTAAAAGCACTCAGCTTCTTTTTCAAAAGCTTAACTTAGACAGAATCCTGCAGGTATTGATTCCTGCCCGGAATAAAATTCAGAATATTCAATACCTGTTGATTTAAATCATTGATTTATGAATAATAACTGATAATTTTGCGGAATTCAGTTTTTATTAAGTCTCTGATAAGAGGCGTCTGTTTTTTATAAGGAATGGATTATTAAATGGGGATGTTTGCGACCCTTAACCGCAATAAAAGAAGAAATTTAAAAATGAGAAAGATTTTAGGGATATTAACTATACTGTTACTTGTGAGCATTGTGCAGCTAAATGCACAGAATAAGAAAAAATCCCTTGATAAAGTCGCTGCAGTTGTTGGAAGTTCAATTATTTTACAATCAGAAATTGAGTTACAATATTCACAATATCTGGCGCAGGGAAATCCTCCAAACCCGGGCGTAAAATGCAGTATTTTGCAGGGTTTGCTTTCGCAGAAAATTCTTGGGCAGCAGGCGATTATCGATTCGGTTACCGTAACTGAAGATCAGATTGATGGTGAGATTGAAAGACGTTTACGTGCAATGTCAGGACGCGCTGGCGGGCAGGAGCGTCTTGAAGAATTCCTGGGTCGTTCTTTAATCCAGTATAAGGATGAGATCAGACCGGATATCAAGGAAATGCTGGTTGCTCAGAAAATGCAGGCAAAGATTACAGAGAATGTTGCCGTTACTCCACTGGACGTTAAGCGGTACTTTGAGGCCATTCCAAAAGACAGCTTGCCTTTCTTTAATACAGAAGTGGAAATTGCTGAAATAGTGGTTTTCCCAAAACTCAACAAGGCAGAAAAGGAAGCTTTTCATGATAAGGCAGAAGCTTTACGATTGAGAATTAAGGGCGGAGAAGATTTTTCAACACTTGCAAAATTGTATTCTCAGGATCCTGGATCTGCACGTGAGGGTGGTGACCTTGGATTTATGGACAGAACCAGTTTGGTAAAAGAATTCGCTGCGACAGCTTTTAAATTAAAGGCCGGTGAACTATCTCAGGTTATTGAGACTGAATTTGGATTCCATGTGCTGCAGGTTATTGAAAGACGGGGTGAGCAGGTGAATGTACGGCATATACTGGTTAAAACTGAAACTACACCGGCAAGTCTCGAAAGAGCAAAGGCACATATTGACAGTATCTACCAATCTGTACTTGATAAAAAGGTTGATTTTGGAGCAGCGGCGTCTCTCCATTCTGATAATAATGAAACCAAATACAATGGTGGCCTGATGCTGAACGCAGAAAATGTTCAGAGCCGTTCCACCTTTATCCCAACGGATAAACTTGATCCACAGGTATTTTTAACGGTAGATACAATGAAAGTTGGCAGTATTTCCAAACCGGCGATATTCACAAGAGCCGATGGAAAGACCGGTTATCGTTTTCTGAGTCTTAAATCTAAGACTGGTCCGCATCAGGCTAATCTTGAACAGGATTACCCAAAGCTCAAGGACGTTGCCTTCGAAGATAAAAATAACCGGACAATCAGTGAATGGTTTGAAAAACGTCGTAAAATAACGTTTTTAAAGATTGACGCTGAGTTTCAGACCTGCCCTGAGCTTTCTGGCTGGACAACTGCTAAAAACTAGTAAATGAAAACATACCAGACTGATGTAGAAGCTGTAGATGCCCTGCACCTCTCTTACCAGAGGATCAGGGAAGAAATTTCACAGGTTATTATCGGTCAGGACGATGTGGTAAAATCTGTGCTCATCTCTATTTTCAGTAATGGACATTGTTTGCTTGTGGGGGTTCCTGGACTTGCCAAAACACTCCTGGTTCAAACTGTAGCACAGGTTCTGGACCTTAGCTATAACCGGATTCAGTTTACTCCCGATCTGATGCCATCAGATATTATCGGTTCAGAAATATTGGGTGAGGACCGTACATTTAAGTTCATTCGCGGACCTATTTTTTCCAATATCATTCTGGCGGATGAGATCAACAGAACCCCGCCAAAAACTCAGGCTGCACTGTTGGAGGCAATGCAGGAAAAGGTCGTAACTGTTGGAGGTCAAACCCATCGCTTACCGCAGCCATTCTTTGTACTTGCGACTCAAAATCCAATTGAACAGGAGGGAACTTATCCCTTACCCGAGGCACAACTGGATCGTTTTATGTTTAATGTTTTTTTAACTTATCCTTCTTTTGAGGAAGAACTTCAGGTAGTTAGAAATACAACGGCCAATCGAAATGTGGAATTAAAAAAGATCTTGAATGCACAGGAAATCAGCTATTTTCAGCAGCTTGTCAGAAATATCCCGATAACAGATAATGTACTTGAATATGCCGTATCTCTTGCGGCAAGAACCCGTCCGGGAACAGCTTCAGCTACAGATGACGTTAATAAATTCTTAAGCTGGGGTGCAGGACCGAGGGCTTCTCAATTTCTGGTTCTTGGGGCTAAATGCCATGCGGCGATCAGTGGTAAATACTCCCCTGATAAAGAGGATGTCATGGCTGTTGCCGAACCAATACTCAGACACCGCATCGTGAAGAATTACAAGGCTGAAGCCGAAGGAATCAGCACTGAAATGATCATCAGCAAGTTGCTCTAATCAATTACTTCAATATTTGAAATAAAGGCAGCTATATGCTCATCTGAATAAGCTCCATAAGCATCTATGATGATACCTTTATGGCCCTGCTTGCTTTCTATTGCATAAATCACAGAATTATCTTCGGGATCACTCATTCCCTCAAAGCGATAGTACTCCGTAATTTTTAAATCACTTGCCTTAAATCTCTCACTGATCATTTCACAGAAAAGACAAGCATTTTCGTACTTATAATCATAAATAAAACCTCTTTCACGAAGGCCGTTTACTGCTTCAAGCAGATTTCGGTAATTGTAGGGACTTGCACTCATATCTGGTTGTTAGTTGTCAGTTGTCAGTTGTCGGCAGTATCCTGCTTCATTGTATATGTGATATCTTGATAACTTTAAATTTCTCATTCTCAATTCTCTGGTTCTTGGCTCTTTTTTCTAACTCCGTAATTCGTAATTCCCCCCCCCCATTTCCTTTTTCCAAAACTTAACGAGGTGCGTGGCAGAATTATTGTACATTCTCCACCCGATAGCTATCGGGTCTCCATTCTCCACTCTCAACTCCCTGCCGGTGTATATATTTCAAGTATCACATTCCATTTATGTTCTTCCTGTGATTCCCAGATCCTGACATAATGGTATTTGGTGATTAATTTATTCTTTGTAACATAGGCAATTCCATAAGAATATGCCAGGTCACTGCCCAGGGCACGATCAGAACGAAGAGGTTCCGATTCAATACTGATCTGGTTCCTGCCAATAAAATTATTTATTCTTGCTTTCCCGATAATTGGCTCCTCTCCCGGGAATAGTAAACGGGTGTTTTCTCCCATAAACACATCGTGGGCAAGACTCTGATCTTTCATTAGAGTATTCGAATACAGTCTGTCAGTGGTGGTAATGATCTCCTGCCGCTGCCTTAACCTTGCCGGAGAAATTTGCTTGTAGAATTTAATACTTTTTGGATCTGTAAAATTTAACTCAGGTTCAACCAGGGGTTTCTGATGTGAAATACCAAGATCTAAAGCTAATTTCCAAACCCCTTTAAAGTCAGCTTTCCATACTGAAAGATATTGACCATAAGAAGGTTCAGCATCCGGGCTGCTAAGGAAGGTATAAGGACCGGTAGTGAAACCCCAATTACCGCTTTGGGATATTTTAGCGTACACAGGCACCCAGCTAAGCTGTCCGGGTCCATCAACGGTACCCCGCCCATAAAAATCCTTAACTTTTACCGGATCTGGTCGGAAGATTATTGATTCATCGTCTGAAACTTTCAGAAAAGCTTCTTTTGAACCATTTTTTTTCGCCAAAGCCGAGAAATAGTTTTCTGCAGCAACGAGTGAATTTACTCTTCCATTGCTTTCCTGGGCGAAGCTATTTACTGAAATAAATATCAGCAGGCTGAAAAATATGGAAAATCGATTCATTTGGTTCAAATATTTTGACGGGGACATTCCACATAAAATATGCCATAAAATACGAAAGGCAGATTTAACCTGATTTTTTAGTTTTAAAGAAAATAATGGAAATTAGAAATTACTCAGATCTTATTCCAGGTAGTACCTTCCTTATTGTCCTTCAGTTGTATTCCTATAGAGTTTAAACCGATTCGGATCTTATCTGAAGTTGCATAATCCTTATTTACTTTCGCTTCAGAACGCAGATTGATAATGAAATCGAGCAATTTCCCCATATCATCCGATTGATTACTTTCCTGCTTCAAACCTAAAACATCGATAACAAAATTGTCCATCAACTTTTTAAGTTCTTCAATATCATCTGATGTTGCCGCAGTCTTGCCATCATAAACACTATTGATGATGTGAACAGCTTCGAATAGTTCAGCAATGAGTACCGGACTGTTGAAATCATCATTCATGGCAGCATAGCATCGTTCCGTCAGGCTCTTTAGATCAATATCAGACTTGTGAGAAGGGTTTAATTTCTCAAGTAAACTGTAGGCATTGATCAGACGCTTAAATCCTTTATCGGATGCTTCCAATGCTTCATTTGAGAAATCAAGGGTACTCCGGTAATGTGCCTGAAGCATAAAGAAGCGAACTGACATTGAGGAATAACCTCTCGAAAGCAGTTCATGACTACCGGTAAAAAGTTCATGAGGCAAAAAGCCATTTCCTTTGCTCTTCGACATTCTTGTTCCGTTTACAGTCAGCATATTCGTATGCATCCAGTATTTGGCAGGCTGAACATGATGGCATGCCTGTGATTGGGCAATTTCATTGGTATGATGCGTAGCGGCAAGATCCATTCCACCACCGTGAATGTCAAAACTATTACCAAGGTATTTGCTGCTCATTGCAGAACACTCGATATGCCATCCGGGGAAACCGGTCCCCCACGGTGAAGGCCATTGCATAATATGCTCTGGCTTAGCCTTGATCCATAAGGCAAAATCCAGACGCCCGCGTTTTTCATTCTGCCCGCCAAGTTCTCTGGTATTTTCTAATAAGTCATCTAATTGTCTGTTAGTCAGTATAGTATAATTAAATTCTTTGCAATATTTTTCTACATCGAAATAGACTGTACCATTAACCTCATAAGCATAACCATTATTCAGGATCTGCTTGACCATTTCTATCTGTTCAATGATATGTCCGGTTGCAGTTGGTTCAATTCCGGGAGGCAATGCATTAAAAAGTCTCATTACGTCATGAAAGCCAAGGGTGTATTTCTGAACGATCTCCATGGGTTCGAGCTGTTCGAGTCTGGCTTTCTTTGCAAATTTATCATCTCCTTCATCCATATCACCTTCCAGGTGTCCTGCATCGGTGATATTACGTACATACCTCACTTTGTAATCAAGATGCAGAAGGTAACGAAAGATCAGGTCGAACATGACGAAAGTACGGCAGTTACCTAAATGAACGTCACTGTAAACTGTCGGACCACAAACATAAAGGCCTACAAGTGGCGGATGAAGGGGCTCGAACTTTTCTTTAGTTCTCGAAAGGGTATTGTATATGTACAGGTTACTATCCATGCTGCAAACTTAAAAATTGAAAATTGATTTTTCTGGGATATTGAATGCTTTTATTTTAATTCCAGATCAGTTCTGACCGGGAAATGATCAGATAGTTTCTTGTCAATGATGAGATAATTCTTCACACTGAACTCAGGAGATGAAAAGATGTAGTCGATTTGAAAATTTGGAAAGGCACCATTATAAGTTACCCCGAAACCACTTCCTTTCTCATGAAAACTGTTATTCATTCCCGAAGAGATGGTTTTTACCGTGTATGAGATTGGTGTATCATTAAAATCTCCGGCAACAATATATGGTATAGTGCAGGAGTCAGCATGACTTTTTACTATTTTAACCTGGTTTCCGCGCTTAATAAAGGCTCTTTTTAGCCGGCCGCCAATCTTTTTGGAGGATTCAACATCAGTATTTATCTCTTTTCTTACCTTTTGCAGGTATTCGTAATCCTCGGGTTGAAAACTAATCGATTGAAAATGTACATTATAAACCCTGAAAGTCTTATCACCTTTCTTCAGATCTGTCCAGATTGCTTCATTCCAGTTCATTTTTTTTGCAAATTGTATGTTCCCATGATTCACAATAGGAAACTTTGAGAAAATTGCGATTCCGATCGCCTCATATCCATTATCTGTTGATGGTTTGAAATAATAATGTTCGGTATTAAGGATTTCCTGAATATGCTTCCTGAAATTATACTCCCCTTTCTTTCTGCTAAAAAATTCCTGGAAGCAGATCACATCAGGCTGTTCATTCCGGATCACATTTAGAATCTGATCTTTGGTGAATTTATCATTCTTATCTCCGAATTGTTTAAAATTATGAACATTATAAGTCATGATACGGATAAAGCTCTCTGAAGATTTTGGAACCATTATCGCAGTGTTTTCTCTGAATCCAATGTAATTCTGAATAACACTCCAGCCGGCTAATATGGCTATTCCCGAAATCAGTGCAAATTTTGGCCAGCGAATCAGCCAGTAAATAATAAAGAGGACATTGATAATTAATATGGCAGGATAAGCAAGTCCAAAAAATGGCGTTATCCAGAATGTGGCGGGGTCTGTATAAGATGCCATATAGCTTAGCAGTAATGATATAACCGCAAATATATTGGCAATGAGCACGAACTTGCTGAACAGGTGAATGCGAGGCCTTTTTCTGTTGAATTTTGCCATTATTTTTTACTCGCTTTAAATAATGCCTCTTTTTCGATTTTATTAAGGCTATCATAGCCTGATTGGGAAATCTTATCCAGAATCTTGTCTATAGTTTCCTGATCAGTATGAATGGCCTCTGATCTAATATTACTCTTATTCTGTACAACCTTAAGTTTGGATCTCTTTTTCAGGATCTTACTCAGATCCCTTCCACTGTTTAAGTGTTTTATAAATATAAAGCCTAAAACCGCGCCTCCGATATGTGCTATGCTGCCACCCGGATTTCCTCCGCCCATTCCAATAATATCAAGAACGAAGTATGCAATTGCCAGATACTTTAATTTAACTGTTCCAAAGAGCAGCAGTCGAATGGTAAAATCCGGTACCAGGGTTGCAGTGGCGACAACAACTGCCATAACACTTGCAGAGGATCCCAGAAGAATAGAATTTTGTGAGAGACCGCTGAAAGCTGGCAGGGTATTATAGGCTAAGAGGTATAATAAAGCTCCTGTAATTCCACCAGCCAGATAAGTAAAGATAAACTGCCGCTTATTCAGGAAATCCATAAAGATCATTCCCATCCAGTATAACCAGAGCAGGTTGAACAGAATATGAAAGACTTCACGCTGCAGGAACATATAAGTGATAATGGTCCAGGGCTTATATGCAAGAGTCTGGAGGTTTGACGGCATAGATAGTTGCCTGCTGATCCAGCTTGACAGGAAAATGCCGCCCCCGAATAAAAACTCAGTGACGGCAATCAGTCCGATAAGCAGAAATACAAGAATATTTATCCCAATGAATAAATAAAGCGGGTTCCCTGATCGAAATGCCTTAAAGTATAGTTCACTAAATATATTTTTATTCATAAAAATTGTCGCGGCGTTTCAGGTGCCACATTTTTACTAAGATAAAACCAAAAAGGGCTCCTCCCAAATGTGCAAAGTGCGCAACTGAGTCGCCCGAGAATTGTTTAACCCCAAGAAATAGCTCCAGTAATACATAAACCGGAATGATATATTTTGCTTTTACAGGAACAGGAATAAACATTATAAACAATTCAGCATTCGGAAAAAGCATCCCGAAAGCGATCAGTAGGCCAAAAATCGCCCCCGATGCCCCAACCATTGGAGTAAGATAAATGCCCAGAAGTGTTGAAGCCTGATCTTTAGAAATTAGGTCGGGATTGAAAGAGATGGTCCTTTTTAAGGAATCTACCATAAAACTGCCATTATTCACCGCACTGCCCGTGATACTGTAAACTTCAAAACTTTGAACCAGCAATTGGAGAGTGAGAGCGCCCAAACCTGTGATCAGGTAAAAATTAAGAAACCGTTTGGAGCCCATGATGTATTCGATGGAAGATCCAAATGTATAGAGAGCGAACATGTTGAACAGGATATGGAATAAGGAGGAATAATCATGCATGAACATGTAAGTAATCACTTGCCAGATCCTGAAATCAGGACTGTCAAAGTAATGGACTCCTAAAACCTGAGTCATCATTGGGCCGCCAAACATCAGCGTAGCGATGTAAAAAATGATATTGATTATCAGCAGATTTTTAACTACTGGTGGTATATGTGCAAATGGGGAAAGTCTTTCATTCATAGTCTGATATGCTGGTATTATTTTTCAAATCTTAGTAAAAGTTCTTCAAGGGTAAAGGTACTGATAACCGGTTTCCCGCTCAGAGAGGTGTTCGGCATTTCACAGGCAAATAATTCGTCGATCAGCAGGTTCATTTCATCAATTGACAGGTACAATCCTGCTTTTATTGAGGTATTACGTGCCAGGGCACGAGCCAGACTATCACGTTTGTTTAATTTTAAAGCACTTTGGTTATTCTTAAAACCTTCTATCAGGTGTTCGAGCATTTCCACTTCGCTGATATTGGTTCCTATTTCTGCGGGTATACCATCAATAATAAAGGTGTTTTTACCGAATGTTCGAATCTGGAAACCCAATGCATGGATATCAGGTAAAAGTTCTTTCACCAGCTCAAAATCACTGGTATTCAGAGTAACAGTTTGAGGGAACAGGCTTTGCTGGCAAGCACCCTGACGGTTTTCCAGATGTTGTTTATATCGTTCATATAAGACCCGTTCGTGAGCTGCCTGCTGATCGATCAGCATAAATCCCGACTTGATCTGTGAAATGATAAAACGGTTATGCAATTGGAATATCTGTTTCCCAAGAACTTTGAGAACCTGGTTATCAATTTCGACATGGCGATTTCCTTCCAGGTCCATACCGCTCTGTCTGAATTGTTCGGGTTGTACTATTTCGTAAAGCGAACCCCAATTCTTGCTTACACTTTGTCTTTCCTCTCCTGTATTTCGAAGAAAGGGAATTTCACGTTCAGTCCTTCCCTGACTAAATGGGTTGAAATCAGGATTGAATGCGATTACCGGAGGAACTATATCTTCATGTGCCTTTTGGGTGATCATTTGGCTGAAGCCTGTTTCCTGGTTAAAGTCGAGTGTTGGACTGATATTGTACTTACCTAAGGACCGCTTTACCGCCGAACGGATGATCGCATAAATTGCTTTTTCATCCTGGTATTTGATCTCTGTTTTTGTAGGATGCACATTGATATCGATCTTTGAAGGGTCGATGTCGATGAACAAGACATACAGCGGGAAACTATCTGAACTCAACACCTCTTCGAAGGCATTCATCACCGCATGATTCAGATATGGATCTTTAATGAAACGGTTATTCACGAAGAAGAATTGCTCCCCTCTCGTTTTTTTTGCGAATTCCGGTTTCCCGATATAACCTTTAAGCTCGATAATCGAAGTGTTTTCTTCAACCGGAACCAGTTTCTGATTATAGGCATTCCCAAACAGGTGGATGATCCGCTGTTTCAGGCTTCCTTTTGGCAAATGGAAAACTTCATTCCCATCATGATGAAGCGTAAAAAACACTTCGGGATTGGCCAGAGCAACACGCTGAAATTCATCATTGATATGACGCATTTCTACCGAATTGCCTTTCAGGAAATTTCGTCTGGCGGGAGTATTGTAAAATAAATTTTTAACACTGATGCTGGTTCCGGGCGGACAGGAAACAGGTTCCTGATTAATGATTTCTGATCCTTCAATCCTAAGGCAGGTTCCAAGTTCATCTTCATGCCTTTGGGTCTTTAACTCTACCTGAGCTATCGCTGCAATTGAAGCCATGGCCTCACCTCTGAAACCCATTGTTCGGATCGCAAAAAGATCCTCTGCTTTCCTGATTTTGGAGGTTGCATGGCGCTCAAAACACATACGAGCATCAGTCATGCTCATTCCACATCCATTATCTATAACCTGTATGAGTGATTTTCCTGCATCTCTGATAAGAACCTGGATCTTATCCGCTCCGGAATCAATAGCGTTTTCAATCAGTTCCTTCAATGCCGAAGCCGGTCTTTGCACCACTTCTCCCGCTGCGATCTGGTTGGCAACAGAATCAGGTAAAAGCTGTATTATGTCAGACAAAGTATTTTTTTTTATTGTTTTTACGAGAATTCCATGCAGTATTCTCAACGTAATTTAATTGAAAAACGCATTGGTAAAATAACAGAAATCTTTCCGGCTTCCGAATATTTTTGTTTTCAAGTTCAAAGATAAGGTGTTTTAATCTTAAGGGGAGTATAATAAGAATAATGGGAAAATATAATGATAATTATGCCTGTTTAATAAACAGGCATAATTATCAGAAGTTTATATTGAGTTTAAGTGAACTATTCAGCTTGAGCCGGGCTGAATTTCTCAACCTTGTTTTTAACAGGTTTAACTGTACGCAAATAGGCATAGATCGCTTTCAGATCCTCGGTTTTCATGTTTCCGTACATCAACCATGGCATAACAGTATTAAATTCACCGGGTTTAACTTGAGCCGGTTTATAAGTGCTATCTGTATATGCTTTAAAACGACTGACAAACATTTCCTCTGTCCAGTTAGCGATTCCTGTTTCGGGATCAGGGGTAATATTAGCTGACCGCACCACGCCGCCGCCCGGCATTTTAAACTCAAAGCCTCCTGCTAACTCCATTCCTGGCAATGGTGTACCCTTTTTCTGTTTTGTATGGCAGGCGAAACAATCTGCTGCATTTAAAATATATGCTCCGTAAGCTACTGTATTACTCTGATCTGGTATTTTTACAAATTGGGGTTTTTGAGGGATTGTATTGACGATGAAATTCATTGGAAAGTCTGGTTCTGACTCAGGAACTTTATTTTCAATTGGTTTCAAAGTCCGGATATAGGCAATGATTGAATAGATATCTTCACGGTCAGATTTTCCATAATTCGGATGCGGCATCAGCGGGAAAAGGGCCTTGCCATCTTTATTAACACCGGAGCTTATCGCTCTGAAAATTTCGCCGTCAGTCCAGTCCTTTAAGGCATAAGGGGTAATATTTTTAGCAAAAAATTTACCCGGAAATCCTAACTCCTGGTTAAATTCTTCACCCCCTTGTCCTAATGTGCCATCAACTATCGGACCTGCTGTTTTCGTCCAGTCCCGTTTTGAATGGCAATCCATACAGGCATTTACATGATGAGCAAGGTATTTGCCCCTTTCTACTCTTTCCGGAGTAGTTTCAATTGTTAAATTTTCGGGATCTCCGACATCAGGAAGTGCAAAACTTACATAGCTAAGCAATCCAAGAATAGCCACAATGGCTATTAGAACAAGGTATTTAATACCTTTTTTTAAGTTCTGTTTCATTTTTTATTCGTTTTTGTTTTAGTAGATATTCGATAATTGAAATTTTAAATTGTTACAGGTAAATGCTTAACGTTCAGTGCCTTTAATAAAAATAATTATTTTTATTAAAAAACAATAGCCTGAATATCAATTATTTATGAGGGTCGGTGATTTTTTCATTTTGAAGTCCCGGACAAGCTTTTTAATTGAGTTTTTGCAGAGTAATTGTTTAAGCATAATTTATATTTACTGATTGAAAACATTTCTCAAATAAATCTCATATGATCAGGAATATCTTTTTGCTGGGCCTCTCAATTTTGTTTTTTTCCTGTAATTCTCAAAAACAGGCTGATCTGATCGTTCACAATGCGGTGGTATACACGGTAGATGACAAATTTTCAATTGCAGAAGCATTTGCAATAAAAGATGGAAAAATATTAGAGACTGGCAGTTCTGAAGAAATTCTAAAGAAATATAAGGGCGAGATGCTTGACGCAGGTGGGAAGGCTGTTTATCCAGGCTTCATTGATGGGCATTCGCATTTCTACGGTTACGGAGAGGGGCTGCAGCAGGCGGATCTTGTCGGTACTAAAAGCTGGGAAGAAATCCTTGAGAAGCTTCAGCAGTTTGGTAATGAAAATTCTGAAGGGTGGATCATTGGCAGGGGATGGGATCAGAACGACTGGGCTATTAAAGAATTCCCGGATAATATCAAGTTGAATGAGCTTTTTCCAAACCGGCCGGTAATACTTACCAGGATTGACGGACATGCAGCGATCGCAAATAAGACTGCGCTCGACCTTGCAGGACTGAAATCCGGACAGAAGATTACCGGCGGAGAGGTTGAAACAATTAACGGAAAACTTTCGGGTATTCTGGTTGATAATGCCCAGGGTGCCGCTTACGCTAAAATTCCGGAACAAAATTTAGCTCAGATCAAAGAATCACTTATGGATGCTCAGAAGAATTGCTTTGCTGCGGGATTAACCACTGTTACCGACTGCGGTATCAGTCATAAGCTCGTACCTGTAATTACTGAGCTCCAGCAAAATAAGCAGCTAAAGATGCGCATCTATGCGATGCTAAGTGATGATCTGGAGAATTTCGATTTCCTGTTTAAAAATGGTGCAATAAAAACTGATCGCTTAAATGTTCGTTCCTTCAAAGTTTATATGGATGGAGCTCTTGGATCAAGAGGGGCTTGTCTTCTTGAACCTTATTCTGATAAACCCGGCTATTCAGGCTTCTTACTAAGTGATAAAAAGCATTTTGCTGAAGTAGCTCAGAAAATTGCTGATGCGGGTTTCCAGATGAATACCCATGCTATTGGTGATTCAGCAAACCGTGAGATTCTGAATGTTTATGCTAAAGTTTTAAAAGGTAAAAATGATTTCCGCTGGCGGATTGAACATGCCCAGGTGGTGAATCAGGCAGATTTTAGATTATTTGCTGAGAATAATATCGTCCCTTCGGTACAAAGTACTCATGCCACATCTGATATGTATTGGGCTGCTGATCGTTTGGGCGCCGAAAGGGTTAAAGGGGCCTATGCATTTAAACAATTATTAGATCAGAATGGCTGGCTGGTATTGGGGACTGATTTTCCTGTTGAGAATATAAACCCGATGTACACGTTCTATGCGGCAGTGGTAAGGAAAGATATGAAGGGTTATCCTGCAGATGGCTATCAGATGGAGAATGCACTGAGCCGGGAAGAAGCTTTGCGTGGAATGACAATCTGGGCTGCGAAGGGTCAATTTGAAGAGAAGGAAAAGGGCAGTATTGAAGCAGGCAAGTTCGCAGATTTTGTGATCCTGGATCGGGATATTATGAAAGCTGATGCCATGCAGTTGTTTAATGCTCAAGTGTTAAAAACCTATATTAATGGCGAAAATGTTTATAGTAAATAAAATATTGAAAATCAGCAGCTTACCCGCCGCTATTTGTATTCTATGCTTTTTTACACTGCCATCCTGCGCACAAATGGCAGAACACCTCAGAAATGAAGCTATTTTAACTGAATGGAAAAATGTCGAAGGGTCAACAGTTTTATTAAATAATGAAGATGGGCTTGTTCCATTAAAGGATTTGGTGCCATTAAGCATAGCCAGTGTCAATATTGGATCGGCCTATGCCTCAGAATTTGACAGTATCCTAAACAAGTATACCCGTGTTCAGTCATTTGCCTCTTCACAATACAACCATGATATGCTTAGCTTCAACGATCTGAATGATGATCTGAAGTTTTTTAATACGATCATCATTCAGGTTACCGACCAGTCATTGAATGATCCGCGGACAATTCCACTATTGCTGGATCTTCAGTTAAATAAGAGCCTCATTGTGTGTTTGTCGGGTGATGCAGCAAGCCTGAAACTTTTGGAGGCTTTGCATTCAGTGATAATCTGGTCAGAGAAGAAATCAGCAGCGTCTGCGAATTTTGCAGCACAATTGGTATTTGGTGGAGTTGGTGCCAATGCCCGGCTTAATCAGGCAATCTCTGTCCGATATGCATCAGGTTCAGGCTTTTCCACAATCCCAATACGTTTGAAATATACAGTACCCGAGGAAGTAGGAATCAATAGTGCAGCCCTCAGTAGAATTGATGATATCGCTGAAGAAGCGATTCGTCAGAGAGCGACCCCAAGTGCCGTGGTACTGGTTGTTAAGGATGGGAAAATCATTTTTAACAAAGCTTATGGTACTCATACTTATATTGACAGAACCCCAACCCGGATTACAGACATTTATGATCTGGCTTCAGTTACAAAGATCTCAGCCACAACCATGGCGGTGATGCGCTTATACGAAGAGGGTAAACTTAAACTTGATACCAATGTTGGAGCTTATATTCCAAGATCCAGAAATACTAATAAAAAAGATATTCCTGTACGGGAGGTAATGCTTCATCAGGCAGGATTCATTCCTTACATTCCATTTTTCAGAAATTTATTAGAGACAGATCACAGCCTCGATTCATCAGAAACCTATCCGGTCAAGGTTGCTGATAATTATTTTTTGCGAAAGGATTATTTCAAACAGGTTATGTGGCCGCTTATGCTGAATTCTGCATTGTCGAATCAGGGTAAGTATGTTTACAGCGATTTGAGTATGTATTTTATGAAGGACATTGTCGAACGCCAATCAGGGAAGGCAATGGAAACCTATGTGATGGATCAGTTTTATAAGCCGCTTGGTATGACAAGGGCAGGTTTTAATCCGCGTCTCCGCTTTCCAAAGGAAGAGATCATTCCGACTGAGGATGATAAGGAATTCAGAAAGACACTACTTGTAGGTTATGTTCATGATCAGGGTGCTGCAATGGTTGGAGGAGTGTCAGGTCATGCCGGTCTCTTTTCCAATGCGAATGATCTGGCGATACTTTACCAGATGATCCTTAATGGAGGAACTTATGGTGGAACCAGATATTTCAAGTCCGAAACGGTAAATATGTTCACTGCAAAACAATCGGCTGTTAGTCGGCGCGGACTTGGTTTTGACCGTTGGGATGAGGAGAGTACGAAAGGCTATCCCTCCAAACTGGCGTCTCCGCTTACATTCGGACATACAGGTTATACAGGAACCTGTGTCTGGGTTGATCCCAAATACAATCTGGTTTATGTATTTTTATCAAACAGGGTAAATCCCGGGGTTACTTCAAAACTGATAGATCTCAATATCAGAGGACGTATTCAGGATGTGATTTATGAAGCGATTGGAAAGTAAAATGCCGCTGCTGGCATGGCTTTTGATTTGTTACATTGTACCAACATTAATTTCCTTTTAAAGAATTTACTTTGTAAGATATTAGGGGATACCTATAAACACGTTCCTTGTCATAATCAGTAAATTTGCTCCGGGAAAAAATCCTAAAATGAAACCATCATGAGAATATCCCTTTTATCTCATGTATATGCTCATAATAGACCGCCCGGCCAAGCCGTTCAGACGGCCATCATTGCCATTAATAGACAAAAAATAAACAGATAAATCCGACATGAATAAAATAAACAATAAACACACATCACAGTGTTTATTTTAATCATCAAAGGTTTTATCTGACAAAAGAAAATAATAAAAAATAAACAGATGAAAATTGGAATTGTTTGTTATCCTACCTTCGGTGGTAGTGGGGTGGTAGCCACAGAATTAGGTAAAGCCCTGGCTGATAATGGACATCAGGTCCATTTTATCACTTACAGGCAACCTGCCCGTCTCGATTTCTTTTCAGAAAATCTGTTTTATCATGAAGTTTCTGTTTCAAATTATCCTTTATTTGATTACCCACCCTATGAACTTGCGCTAGCCAGTAAACTGGTAGATGTGGTCAGGTTTGAGAAACTAGACCTGCTGCATGTACATTATGCAATTCCGCATGCTTCGGCAGCTTTTATGGCAAAGCAGATCCTTGCAACATACGGTATTCATATCCCTGTTGTCACAACATTGCATGGTACCGATATTACACTTGTTGGTAAAGATCCAACTTATAAGCCTGTTGTTACATTTTCAATAAATCAATCAGATGGTGTTACTGCTGTTTCTGAGAACTTGAAAGAGGATACATACAAGCATTTTGATGTAGTTAAAGACATCAAGGTTATACCGAATTTTATTGATTTACAACGTTTTAGTCTTAAGGCGAAAGATCATTTTAAACTCGCAATTGCACCAAATAATGAGCGAATTGTTGTGCATACCTCCAACTTCCGTAAAGTAAAGCGCACACAGGATGTAGTTCATATCTTTGAGAAGATACAAAAAGAGATTCCATCTAAATTGTTAATGGTTGGTGATGGACCTGAAAGGGTTTATTGTGAACAGCTTTGCCGAGATCTGGAAATATGTGATAATGTGAGGTTTCTTGGAAAACAGGATGCTGTAGAAGAAATCCTGTCGGTTTCTGACCTGTTCATCATGCCTTCTGAATCTGAAAGTTTTGGTTTGGCAGCATTGGAGGCAATGGCTTGTAAGGTGCCCGTTATCACTTCAAATGCCGGAGGCCTACCTGAATTGAATATAAACGGAGTAACCGGATTTATGGATAATGTAGGTGATATTGATTCGATGGCTCAGCACTCCATATTCATTCTGAAAGACGATAAGCAACTGGCTGCTTTCAAGGAAGGTGCACTTAAGCGTGCTCAGCAATTCGATCTGAGTCTGATATTGCCGATCTATGAGCAGTATTATATGGATGTATTGAAAGAGGCTGCTGCTAAATAATTCAGATCAGCATAGGCTTGAATACCGTCATTTCGATGAGCGAAATGAATTGTTGTATTTAAAAATATTTCAAACGCGAGGAGAAATCTCATAATCAAGAGGTCAGCCTGCATTAACAGATTTCTCCACACTCTGAATTCCAAGCTTAGGAAGAAATTACTGCTGGTGTGTTCGAAATGACGAATGCATAAGGCTGACAGGGTTCAAAACCCTGTCAGCCTTTTTAAACCCTGTCAGCTTTAAATAAAAAGGCCCTTCCTGATAATTCAGGAAGGGCCTTTTGTTAATAATAGACTATATTATTTCTTCGGAGCTGCAGCAGCCACAGGTGCTGTTCCCGGAATGATATTAACTACATCCAATTCAAAAACAAGTGGAGAGAATGGAGGAATTCCCTGATTTCCCTGCTCACCATAAGCCAGTTTTGAAGGCAGGATCAGAGTAGCTTTTGAACCCTTATTCAGAAGCATCAAACCTTCTTCAAATCCAGGAATTGAACCACCCATTCCAACCGGAAGTTTCAATGGCTCATATGGACGCTGAGGATTAAAAGTTCCATTTTTCTTCGCAACATCAGGCAAACTGCTATCAAATACTTTACCGCTTAAAAACATGCCGGTATAATTAACAACTATAGTGTCACCAGGATTAGCTGTTGCTCCTGCACCTTCTTTAGATACTACGTAATTCAAACCTGAAGCAGTAACTTTCGGTTTCAGACTTTTTGCAGAAACGTAAGCCTTAACTTTTGCAACTTCTGCAGTTTTAGCCTGCTCCATTTCGGCTTTCAAAAACTCATCGATCTTGCCGCGGAAAAGACTATCATTTAATGATCCTTTTGGAATTACCTTGTCAATTTTAATAGTGTAAACCAGGTATTTTTTAGTGGTATCAGATGGTTGCGGACGACCCATTTTTTGTACCATTGAGTCGATGTTGATTTTAAAAGTTGCACTATCACCTTCACTTAAAAGGCCAAGAGCTGCAAAAAGATCTCCTTTGAAGACAGATTTTTCTTTAACCAATAAAGAGGGACGATCATAATCATAAGAACTGTATAGAACTGAATCACCTTCAGTTTTCTCAATTGCTTTGAAAGCTACAAAATCACCTTCTTTAATTGTTTCGCCAGATTTGTCAGTGTGGATCTTGTACAACATATCCCCCTCACCCTTGTCAAATTTGTTGCAAGCCGTTAATCCCGTAACTGCCAGCCCTAATACGATTACTAATTTTTTCATTTGTTTTTCTATTGTTTTGAAATATACATTGTTTTTTAATTGAATCTATCAGGAGATTAAATATTTTATTTTTCTTAAAAGCTCCTGAAAGCTTCTTTTGTATTTATTTATTGTTTTTTTGTGTTATAAAATTAATTCTATTTAAAATTCTGATTACTGAATCAATTGTAATTTGTACTCTGGTAATATCAAGTTAAATTTTTCTCTCACAGTTTCTATTTTCTCATTTGAAAAACCACCCGCTGCATTTCTATGTCCGCCCCCATTAAAATATTTCTTGCATATTTCATTAGCAGGAAAATCGCCTGTTGAACGAATCGACAGCTTTACAACATCCTGTCGTTCAATAATAAGTATCGCAAGACGGATTCCGGTAATTGAAAGGGCATAATTAACAATTCCTTCTGTATCTCCGGTAGAAATTTGATATTCTTCAAGTTCCTGTTTTGTGATAACAATAATCGCTGAATTATACTCATTTAAAACTTCCAGTTTATTCAGGAGGCAATGACCTAGAAACCTTAATCTGGTTTCTGAAAAATCATCATAAACAAGCTGATGGATCAATGTGTTATCGGCACCACAATCAATCAGGTCGGCCACGATCCGGTGCACATTGGAGGTAGTTGAACGGAAGCGAAAAGACCCGGTATCGGTCATGATCCCTGTATAAAGGCAGCTTGCAATATCTTTATTAATAAGCTGTCTTTCACCCATCACATTTACAATAAACTCATAAACCAATTGAGCAGTAGCACATGCGCCGGTAGTCCATAGTCGATAATCTTCAAAACCCTCCGGTTCCAGATGATGATCGATCAATACTTTTTTTGCTTTCGATTCACGAACATATTGGCCCATTTCATTAATGCGCACGAGAGAATTAAAGTCCAGACAAAATATCAGATCAGCGGATGCAACCAAATGCTGTGATTGCTCAGGTTTCTCTGTATAAATGATTACATCAGAATTGCTGGGCAGCCATTGTAAAAAAGTTGGATAATCAGTAGGAGTGATCAAACTAACCTGATGCCTGTTCTGGATCAGATAATTGTATAAACCTAATGAAGAGCCCATAGCATCACCGTCCGGTTTAGGATGTGTGGTTATGACTATGTGCTTTGGTTCAGCTAAAAACTCTTTTAGGGAGGCTAGTTCTAACATGTATTGTAAAAAGAAATGCAAAGTTATTAAAATAAAGCTTCAAAACCGCTCATTATTTAAAATCCTTTATCCTTTGATTAATTAGCAGTACTTTTGCAGCAATTTTGATAAACTAAGATGGCAACAAACAGAACTTTTACAATGATTAAGCCCGATGCTGTAGCCAATGGCCACACCGGAGCAATTTTGGATGATATTATCAAGGGTGGATTTAAAGTGATTGCTTTAAAATATACACGTTTGAATAAAGACATTGCAGGGCAATTCTATGCAGTGCACAGTGAGCGTCCCTTCTATAAGGATCTGGTTGATTTCATGTCATCCGGACCGATTGTAGCTGCAATTCTTGAAAAAGATAATGCTGTTGAGGATTTTCGTAAGCTCATCGGTGCAACCGATCCGAGCAAAGCAGATGCAGGAACAATCCGTAATAAATATGCAAAATCCATTGATGCAAATGCAATTCATGGATCTGATTCAGATGACAATGCTGAAATAGAAGGACGATTCTTCTTTACTGCATTTGAGCGTTTTTAATGCATAATATACTGTCACCCTGTAATATTAGAGGGTGACAATATAAAAATCAGTGATGAAAATCCTTCAAGTCCGCTTCCTGATATTTTTTCTGGTAATGCTTATTGTGCCTGCCGCAGTTTCTTATCTGGGGGGCTGGGATCGGAATGTGGATTATTTATTTGTTCTTAAGGCATTCTCAATTGCCTTTTTCATGACAGTATTATATTACCTGATGGTAAAAAACTACAACGAAAAAAGGAATTAGTTAACCAGAGTTAGATATAAAATCTTGCGGGACTAATTGGATTGAAGATTTTCTTTTGTTTTAGAAAGCAAGGTCTGTGATTCTTCGGTTGCTAATTCCCGTGCTCTGCTTAGTTTTTTGCCTTGCTAGCGCACGCGTGTCGCGTGTTATTCTTTATTTAATTCCTAGAACGCGCGGCACGCGCGCACCAGCAGTTGGTCCTATTGCCGGGCTGTCCGTTCCGATGAAAAACAAGCCCGGGTAAAATATACCTTGACGGAGGAGGTATCTTCCGGCTATTAGTACTTTGAACCAGAACGCGATTTCTTGCCGGAAATACTCCGGAGGAAAGGGCTGAACCAGCCTATAATACACAGGTTTAGATTTCCAATATCAAATCACTGTGCTTGCAGAGCCTTATTTGACCAATTCTAACCGTATTTATTGCCTTTCCTTATTTCGAACTCAGGTTAGTTAAAGGAAGATAATTTCATCAATAATGCTGCCCCCCGCGCGTTCATTCATCTTTTCAATAATATTGGAGCGCATCATCATTAGCTCATTTTTAATTACCGCTGATTCCAGCCTGATAAATAACTTACGATCACGAATAAAGATATCCTTGGTACGGTTTGCAACTGCCTTTCCCATCATTTCAGGCCATGCTACAACCAAGGATGTTTCATCGAACTTCCTTCTCAGTTTGTAAACCTGAAGCATCTGCTCTATTGCATCTTTAAGTGGTTTATCGTTTGTACGGCTCATAATCATGGGATTATTCAATCCATGTTTTTTAAATTTAAGAAAATATTGGACTAAAGAGGTGCTATTTCCCGGCAATATTTCCTTTTTCGATGTCAAAAACAGTTACCGGAACATCCAGTTTAACGAAAATATTCTCAATTCTGTCCCTGCTGGTATCGGTAATAAATATCTGCCCGAAATCCTTGTCGGATACCATTTTCATTAGTTTTGTGGTCCTGGCATCATCAAGTTTATCAAAAATATCATCCAGAAGGAGCAAAGGTTCAAAGCCCTTTTGCTGATGCAGAAATGTGTATTGTGCAAGTTTTAAGGCAATAAGAAATGATTTTTGCTGCCCCTGGGAACCAAATTTTTTCAAGGCCATCCCATGAATGCTAAAACTGAGTTCATCTTTATGAATTCCGCTGGAAGTTCGCTCCAATATCCGGTCGCGTTCCAGATTTCTGCTTAAAATGCTGGAGAAATTTTCCTGAAGCAGAGGTGAATCATAAATAAGTTCAACATGTTCGGCATCTTCGCTCAGAAATCGATAATGATTGTTGAAGATCCCAGTAAATACCTCCATAAAGGCCTTGCGCTTTTGGAAGATCTTATTGCCCGAAATAACAAGCTGATCATCGTAGATGTCCATTAATGCTGCATCATAGTTCCCAGAAACTGCGATCTGCCTTAGCAGGGCATTTCTGTTCATCAAGCTGCGGTTATAATTGATCAGTTCATCAAGATACAGGCTGTCTGTTTGAGAGATTACATTGTCGATGAACTTTCTTCGTTCTTCACTGCCTTCAATGATCAGGCTGATATCATTCGGAGAGATCATGACCAGTGGGAAGAGGCCGATATGATCGGCAAGGCGCAGGTATTCCTTCTTGTTACGCTTGAATTTCTTTTTTTGATTCCTTTTTAATCCACAGTAGATCACCTCATCTGTATCATCTTTCCTGAACGTTCCCTGGATCATAAAAAGATCTTCTCCCTGTCTGATCTGCTGACTATCAATGGGGTTGAAATAGCTTTTGCAGAGGGAGAGGTAATGAATTGCATCGAGCAGGTTCGTTTTTCCCGCACCGTTGTTCCCTGTAAATGCATTGACAGTATCCGAAAAAATTAACTCAGCTTCAGAATAATTCTTAAAATTAATTACAGATAATTTTTGAAGCCACATAGTTGATGCCTGTGTTGGGAAGCGCTTTTGCAAATTTAGTCTTTTCAGCTTGTTTTACTGTCCAAATAAAAAAAATCAATCTGTCTGATTTAAAAGTTGATACTTAGTACGAAAAATGTATTTTTGCGGAATTGGATTTAGTGAAACGGTTTACAACTTTAATACACAAATGTCAAAAGATCAAAAAGATAACGTAACAGAAACTGACAATCAGCTTGGAAATACAAGCAAATTTGTTCAGGAAAATGCAAAAAGCTTAGCCGTAATTGGTGCTGCCATTATTGCTTTAGTGCTATTATATTTCGGTTACCAAAATTTCTACCTTGCCCCAAGGGCAGAAAAAGCAGCCAATGAAATGTATAAGGCTGAAGAATATGTGGCTACCGACTCTCTGAAAGACAGGGCAATTAAAGGAGATGGTTCCTATCCGGGATTTGAAAAAATAGCTGATGAATATTCAAGTACCAAATCTGCAAACCTTGCCAACGCATATCTGGGAGGTCTTTATCTTCAGAAAGGTGAATATCAAAAGGCAGTTGACGCCCTTGGAAAGTACAGCAGCACCGGAAGTCCTGTAATTGATCCTCTTGTATTGGGGATGCTTGGTGATGCTTACAGTGAATTGAAAGACTACAATAAGGCCATTACATTCTATAAGAAGGCAGCTGATAAGAACAAAAACACTTTTACCACACCGCTTTTTCTTAAAAAATTAGGTTTGGTTTATGAGGAACAAAAGGAGTTTAAATCTGCAGTTGATACCTACAAGAAAATCAAAACTGATTATTCTGAAAGTGTTGAAGCTGCAACTGTGGATGCCTTTATTGCAAGAGCTGAAGCAAAATTATAATTAAAAACATTTATAATGGTTGTTACCGTATATTATAGGTAACAGCCATTTATTATTTTAGAGCATGGCCAGCATTTTAAAAAGTCTTTCAGACTTCTCACACATAGAGATACCTTCAGGTAAAGATTACAGGATAGGTATTGTGGTAGCACAATGGAATGCTGAGATTACGGGGGCCTTATACAAGGGTGCTTGTTCTGCACTTTTAAAAAATGGCTTGCTTGAAGAAAATATTATAACAGTTCAGGTTCCGGGAAGTTTCGAACTCTGCAGCGGTGCTGATATTTTGCTTTCTTCTAAAAAACTGGATGCGGTTATCTGTTTAGGTTGTGTGATACAGGGTGAAACTCCTCACTTTACTTTTATTTGTAATGCAGTAGCAAACGGACTTGTAAATGTTTCAATTAAACATAACAAACCTGTCATATTTGGCGTATTAACTACAGATAATCAGCAGCAGGCAAAAGACAGAGCCGGAGGGAAGCATGGAAATAAGGGTGAAGAGGCAGCAGTTACCGCAATTATTATGGCAAAGGTTCAAACCAATGCCGCTCAATAAATATTTTGTTTGATTATTGAATTAAAATCAATAATTTTAAAAAAACTGTAAGCATGAAAAGAGTACTTATAGGTGTAATAGCCTTATTTATAGCCACAACTGTGTTACAGGCATGTTCTTCCAGATTATGCCCGGCTTATAGTACCTATCCAAAGTCCAGGCGCTAATTCTTCTTTTTCCTGAATCTCCAATTTGACCCGATTCTGACGGCTTGTCGGCGATTTTGTGGTATTTTTGCATTCCAATTAAAATAGTATTTTCAAATCATGAACTGGATCGATCTAAATAGTCAGGAGCAATTACAGAATATCATCTCTGCCGAAGGTTACAGCGTAATTTTCAAGCACAGTACCCGTTGCTCGGTGAGTATGATGGCGAAAAAGAGGTTTGAACACGATTGGGATGAAATTCCTGAAGGCACTTCCCTGTATTATCTCGATCTGATCAGTCACCGGGACATTTCAAATGCCATCGTAAATGCATTTAAGGTTCATCACGAATCTCCACAACTACTTCTGATAAAAGGAGGTGAATGTATTTATGAAACCTCACACAGCGAGATATCGGCGGAAGATCTGGCTGAGCAGATGGTTTAAGCTTAAAGCTAAAAGCTGAATTGTTTAATCTTTAAAATTGAAAACAATATTTTGAATCAGATCAGGATGCAGACTTTTGGCAACCGGGCAATTTCTTGCTGATCTTTCCAGAATAGCCCTCTGTTTTTCGTTATAAATTATTTCAGGGAAATTGAAGGTTATTTGTATTTCACACACTCTTCTCGGATCTGCTGCCATGATTTTGGTAATTGAACAGGTACTTCCGTCAATATTAATTCCATGTTCCCTTGCGGCGATTCCCATAATTGTAAACATACAGCTTCCCAAAGAAGCCGACATCAGGTCGGTTGGTGAAAATGCTTCTGCTTTACCCTGATTATCAAGGGGTGCATCAGTAATAATTGTGTTGCCAGAATAAACATGCATTGCCTGGGTTCTCAGTTCTCCCTGATAAATAGTTTCTATAGTTGCCATTTTGCGGATTCTTGTGCCCAAAAATAATTAAATTGTTGATTATACCTGTGAAAGATCGAAGAGCTTCTATTTTAAATACAGGGTATTGTCAAAAAAACGGATTAGGTCCATCCAGCCAAAATTCTTGTTAAAATTCTTTACTTTTGCAACATGATCGAACTACCGGTTATTCCAGTGAATCAAATGCAGCGCAAACCCGACTGGCTGCGTGTCAAGCTTCCGGTTGGGAAGGAATATGCACATGTAAGGGGCTTGGTAGATACCCATAAACTTCATACTATTTGCGAAAGTGGCAATTGCCCGAATATGGGCGAATGCTGGGGTGCAGGAACTGCAACTTTTATGATTCTTGGAAATATCTGTACCCGCTCCTGCTCTTTTTGTGCAGTTGCAACCGGCAGACCCCTTGCCGTGGATACAGATGAGCCTAATCGTGTTGCTACTTCGGTACGTCTTATGCAGGTAAAGCATTGTGTGATCACCTCTGTAGATCGTGATGACCTTAAAGACGGAGGTTCAATAATATGGGCTGAAACTATCAATACAATCCGTAAGGAGAGCCCTGAAACTACCCTGGAAACTCTCATTCCTGATTTCAGAGGTATTTGGGAAAACCTGGATAGAGTACTTGCAACAAGACCTGAGGTAGTATCTCATAACCTGGAAACTGTTCGTCGCTTAACCAAAGAGGTAAGAATCCAGGCTAAATATGATCGCAGTCTGGATTGTCTTCGTCGTATCAATCAAGCAGGTTTACGGACTAAATCAGGCATTATGCTGGGTTTGGGAGAGACTGAAGAGGATGTTTATGAAGCAATGGCTGATCTTCTGGAAGCCGGAGTTCATATTCTCACACTGGGTCAATACCTTCAGCCGAGCAGAAATCATCACCCGGTTGTGGACTGGATCACTCCTGAGCAATTCGTGAAATACAAAATCCGCGGACTTGAGATGGGTTTTAAATATATTGAGAGCGGCCCGCTTGTGCGCTCTTCCTACCATGCAGAAAAGCATCTTTTTGAATTCTAAGTAAAGAAGGGTTGCGATTTAACCCTAAGAAGTCTCGCAGAAACTTTGTATCATTTCCGGTAACAAGAGTGTAAGTTCCCCGGGAGGGATACAATACATTCCCATCTCCTGGTTTAATACATCACCGGTTTTTCCGTGAATATATGCAGCCAGAATTGCTGATTCTTTTGCAGTATATCCCTGAGCTAAAAATGCCGCGATCATCCCACTTAATACATCACCCATTCCGCCAACAGCCATAGCCGGATTACCCGTCGGATTGATCAGTATATCGCCCTCAGGCAAAGCAATAAAAGTATATTGGTTTTTTAAGAGGATGATCAGATTTAATTCTTTAGCTTTTTTTAGCGCCAGGATTACACGATCCCACCAGGTAGCCGAAGGGCCGAAAAGACGATCAAACTCCTTCATGTGCGGACAAATAATGGTCTGTTCCGGTAATTTATGCAGAATTTCAGGGTTAGCTGCAAGAATATTCAAAGCATCTGCATCAATTAACATTGGAATTTTAAAGTTGACTGCCTTTTTAAGAAGCCCTAATGCGGCCAAATTTGTTCCTAAGCCGGGTCCTATAGCTATGGAATTAAACTTACCCGAATTTACTTCAGACTCTAACTCTGACCTCGGCAAAGTCATTACCTCAGGTGCATAGGCATTTAACGCAGGCATACCCTTTTCTGGGATGCATGCCGTTGTTAATCCAGCTCCTGAATGCAGGCAGGCATCAGCGCATAGCAGGGCCGCACCCATTGTTCTTGTATTGCCGGCAATAATCAGTGCATGCCCATAAATACCCTTATGAGAGAATGGCTTCCGGGTTTTGATCAATCCTTTAAGGTCTTTTTCTTCTATGAGTTTCCATGGCCCCGGCTGGGATTGAATGTAAGCCTCATCCAGGCCAATATCGGCTACAATAAACCTTTCAGTAGCCTGTGCTGATTCAGGAAAGAAGAAATTGATCTTTGCGCGCTGGAAAGTGATGGTCAGTTTAGCTTTCAGTATGGTGGCGCCCGGATCTATAATTCCCTCCGTAGGGAAGCCGCTGGGCACATCAACCGCAATCACTTTTTTCTTTAATTTATTGAGATGCTTGATCAGTGTCTGAAGGTCACCTTCAAGGGCTTTATTAAGTCCGGAGCCAATTAATGCATCAATTATAACCGCGGATTTTTCTTTGGTAAGATGATTGGTATCAGAAATTTCGGAAAGGGATATTCCGCTTAGTTTCAGACGATCAAGGTTTATTTTAAAGTCTGCACTCTCATTCGGACTAAAGCGCATGATTTTTACTGCAATACGATCGTAAGCCTGCTCTTTTAACAAACGTGCAATGGCCAATCCATCCCCGCCATTATTACCTGTGCCGCAATAAACACTGATAAGTGTATCGCGGTCAGGAACTTCCTCCATAAAGGCTTTAACAAATGCCCCCGAAGCTGATTCCATCAGATCAATTGAGCTGATAGGCTTGTTTTTAATGGTGTAGGCATCCGCTTCGCGGATTTGGGGGGATGTGAGCAGTTGAAGCATGTATAAATTTAAGAAAAGGAGGTGGTATTTTACTGTCCGTCGAATAGGAACACAGCTTAGTATTTTCTTCTCAAGCCAGGAATACGCGTTGTGGAGAAATCTGTGGATGTTAGGCTGTGCTTTTAACACCGTCATTTCGAACACAGCGGCAGTATTTTCTTCTTAAGGTTGGAATTCAGGGTGTAGAGAAATCTGTTGTTGTAAGGTTCTGCTTTTAATCATGAGATTTCTCTTCGCGTTTAAACTATTTTTAAAGACAACAATTGAGGTCGCTCATCGAAATGACGGGTAATTATTAACGGATTATTTAGCAGCTGCCATCTCCAGGGCAAGAAATTTCCCGGTATGGCTATCTTTAACTTTAATTAAATCTTCAGGACTGCCTTCAAACAGAATCAGTCCGCCGCCTGAACCACCTTCAGGCCCAAGATCAATTACCCAATCGGCCACTTTAATCACATCCAGGTTGTGCTCAATCACCAGAATGGTATTGCCATGATCAACCAGTCTGTTCAATACACCCAGCAACACACTGATGTCTTCAAAATGGAGACCGGTCGTGGGCTCATCCAGAATATAAAATGTATTTCCCGTATCTTTTTTTGAAAGTTCAGTTGCTAATTTGACACGCTGTGCTTCTCCACCAGATAAAGTTGTTGAGGATTGACCGAGGCGGATATATCCAAGTCCGACTTCCTGCAGTGTTTTAATCTTGCGATAAATAGCCGGAATTGGTTCAAAAAATGAAACAGCATCCTCAATACTCATATCCAGTACATCGCTGATCGATTTACCACGGTAACGAACTTCAAGCGTTTCACGGTTATATCGTTTGCCGTTACATTCCTCACAAGGCACCTGAACATCAGGCAGAAAATTCATCTCGATCAGCTTCATACCAGCACCCTGACAGGTTTCACAGCGTCCGCCTTTCACATTAAAAGAGAACCGCCCTGGTTTATAACCTCTGATCTTGGCTTCCGGAAGCATTACAAAAAGGTTCCTTATATCTGAAAATACACCCGTATAAGTTGATGGGTTTGACCGCGGAGTTCTTCCTATCGGTGTTTGATCGATCTCAATTACCTTATCAATATGCTCAAGGCCTTCAATTTTTTTATAAGGCATGGGCTTTTTCTTTGCCCTGAAAAAATGATGATTAAGAATAGGATAAAGTGTTTCGGCAATTAGTGTTGATTTTCCGCTGCCCGAAACCCCGCTAACACAAATCAGTGTGCCCAGTGGAAATTCGACAGAAACATCTTTCAGGTTATTGCCGCTTGCATTCTTGATGATCAGAGATTTTCCATTTCCTTTTCTTCGTTCGGCCGGTATTGCGATCTCTTTTCTTCCGCTGAGGTAGTCATTTGTTAAAGTTTTAGCCTTAGCGAACTCTTCCTGACTTCCCTCACCAACAACTTCACCTCCATGTTCTCCCGCAGCTGGTCCCATATCAATAACATGGTCAGCATGCATGATCATATCCTTATCATGCTCAACCACCAGAACGGTATTGCCAATATCCCTAAGGTTTTTTAATGCCGATATTAGTCTCGCATTATCCCGCTGATGTAATCCTATACTTGGTTCATCAAGAATATAAAGAACATTCACCAACTGGGAGCCGATCTGGGTTGCCAGACGGATACGCTGTGCTTCACCACCCGATAATGTTTTGGCTGTGCGGTCTAAAGTAAGGTAGTTTAATCCTACATCTAGGAGAAAGCCTATTCTTGAACGTATTTCCTTTAATATTTCACGGGCAATGGTGTTCTGACGTTCATTCAATCGTGATTCCAGATTGTCGAACCATTTATAAAGCTGTGAAATGTCCATACAGGCCAGCTCATAAATATTTTTTTCGTTCACCTTAATGTGAAGTGACTCCTTTTTAAGTCTTGCACCATGACATTCCGGGCAAGTTTTCAGTACCCGGTAATTTTCCAGGTCTTCACCAACCTCATCCCCGCGGCGCTCAGTTTGTTCCTCCAGCATTTTGATGATTCCATCAAAGGAGATCTGGTAATTCTGAACATTCCATTTATTGTATTCAACCGGAACGGTGATGATATCATGTGAGCCATTCAAAATTATCTCCAGAATTTCTTCAGGAAATTTTTCTAGTGGGGTGGAAAGCGAGAAATTATATTTTTTTGCGAGTGCCTTTAAAATTTGGAAAACCCAGGTCTCCCGGTATTCGCCAAGAGGAGCCAGTCCGCCCTGCATAATGCTCAGCTTCTGATTCGGGATAACCGAATGCCGGTCGACTTCAAATATATAGCCCAAACCGCTGCATCGCTCACATGCTCCATAGGGTGAATTGAAGGAAAAGGTATTGGGTTGAGGTTCATCATATGAAATACCTGAAACAGGATCCATCAGGAATTTGCTGTAAAAGAACTCCTTGTTTTCCTTATCACTGATTTTTATAATTCCTTTTGAGACTTTTAATGCCGATTGGATAGAGTCGTAAAGTCTTTTTCTATCATCTGCACTGACCAGAAGCCGGTCGATCACCATTTCAATATCATGGATCTTATACCGATCGAGCTGCATTTTAGGGCTGATATCCAAAATCTCACCATCAACCCTGACTTTCAGATAACCCTGCTTGCGGATTTGTTCAAAAAGTTCACGGTAATGTCCCTTCCTGCCTTTTACTACCGGAGCCAGAATATTTACTGCCTGGCCTTCAAATTTCTCAAGTATGCTTTTCAGGATCTGATCCTCAGTCATTCGCTCCATTTTCTCTCCGCTGACGTAAGAATAGGCTTCTCCGGTTCTGGCAAATAGTAAACGCATGAAATCATAGATTTCAGTTATTGTTCCAACCGTTGATCGCGGATTTTTGCTGGTTGTTTTTTGTTCGATAGCAATCACCGGACTTAATCCTGAGATTTTATCAACATCGGGGCGTTCCATACCCCCAAGGAACTGACGGGAGTAAGCGCTGAAAGTTTCCATGTATCGGCGCTGTCCCTCGGCATAGATCGTGTCGAAAGCGAGCGATGATTTTCCACTGCCACTCAGTCCGGTTATCACAACCAGCTTGTTTCGGGGGAAAGAAACATCAATATTTTTTAAATTATGTACCCTGGCACCGAAAACTTCAACTTCACTTTGCTCTCCAAGGTCAGGATTAGATTTATTCATAAATAGAATATGCGCTCAAAAATTATGCAAATATGCGATTTTTTATACTAGCGACTTAGGAATTTGCCTAAGAGCTATGCAAGATAAATTCGTATTCGCAATATATTACGTGTGACCCGATAGCTATCGGGTGACGAAATCTAATTTCCGCTTTGCCAGGTGATTTCGCAAGTCAGAAAATTTAGACTTACGAATTTACCTGAGCGTCATACAAGATAAATTCGTCAGTCACCTGTCTATAGTGCGACTGGCGAAATCTACTTTCTAAACGCCCAGGTGATTTCGCAAGTCGGGATAAATTCGTCAGTCACCTGTCTATAGTGCGACTGGCGAAATCTACTTTCTAAACGCCCAGGTGATTTCGCAAGTCGGGTCTTGAAACAGATAGGGCCGGATAAATCCGACCCTATCTGATTGGTTTATTGTGGTTAGTTCTTTAGGATTTGCGGGTAAGAAGAATTATTCCTTCCGGTATTGGCATCAAACTGTAATTTACTTACTTCATTTGCATTAGCTAAAAGTTTGCTTGCCCTGTTATAATAACCGTAGCGGGTAGGGTTCTCAATAATCTCTTTCATGGAGATCAGCTTATAAACATAGGAAGCTGTTTCTCTGTTGAGCTTCATTTTATAATAGTTGTCCTGACTTTGTTTATGCATCTGACGTTTAAGACTGCCCTCGCCAATATTATAGGCAGCAGCAGCCAGTGTCCAGCTATTAAACTCACGATACAAAGATTTGATGTATTTTGCAGCAGCAATACTCGATTTACGAATATTTTGCCTTTCATCAAGATCAGCGTTTACTTTAAGTCCAAAATCCCGCGCAGTTTGTGGCATAAATTGCCAGTAACCTGAGGCACCTTTCGGTGAGGTTCCACTCTGAAGTCCACTTTCGACCAATGGCACGTATTTAAAATCAGCAGGAATTCCGTATTGTTTCAATATAGGTTCAATGATTGGGAACCATTTTTCGGCCTGGCGGTGAAGTTTTGAAGTCTGCAAAGTCTCATAAGAATGA
>Ga0123337_10001127_pt1 | contig 36285 bp, 38 predicted proteins | sample frozenSSSSmetaG_FD_89792 | JGI IMG/M metagenome (GOLD analysis project Ga0123337, IMG submission 89792) | Glacier valley bacterial and archeal communities from Borup Fiord, Nunavut, Canada, to study Microbial Dark Matter (Phase II) -... | ecosystem: Environmental > Aquatic > Freshwater > Ice >...
CCGCTAAAAAAAGATCAGTTATACGTACGACCTCATCAGCAGCAAGGTGAACAAGGTGTCCTAACAGAAGGGCTGGGCCGATCAGGTCTTTCATCAGTATTTCTATGATGGGGGAAACAGGCTATTCACGGCGCAGACCAGTTTTAATAACCGCCATTGGAAAAAGATAAAAACAAATAATCACACTAAAATGTGGTTTTATGTAATTATTTGGTGAATCCTTTGGTATCTAATGGGAAAATTCCACTTTAGCAATAAAATTGATTAATGCTGAGTATTTTTTGTGTCAACTACGCTTGCGCGCCTTTGCTGCTGTTGCTTTGCGGAATTTGTTTTTGTGCCCGCCTTCTGAAGTAAATAAAAGTTATACTGGCTGAATTATTTAATCCGGTATTTTCAGTGGAAGTCCTATCCAGGCAAGAGCGATACTTCTCCGCATATGATCCTTGCTTGCTCCTTCTGCAGCATCGTACAACAATGCAAGTCTGTTACCTGCTTTAATAACGGTGGGCATGCCTATTGCTCCCCTGGCCCAGATTGAATTGGAGCTGTCCATTGCAACGGCCTTATCTTCCCTGTTCCATTTGTTAATATCTTTTGACCAGTATACCCAAATGGCATCGGTGTATTCGCTGCCGCTTTTATCGATACCAATATGATTGGTAAATAAAAACCATGTTTTAGATGTTTCTTCATAATACAGAGAGGAATTTTCTATCTGTTCACTCAAAGGAAACAAGGGTTCATTTTCTATCACCCATGATTTGTTCAGATTATCGGTACGCGCCAATCCCAGTGTTCGACGGATCCCAAGGCTGTCTTGTGTAGCGCCGCTAAAAAACATAAGGTATTCATTTTTATTTTTTACGATAAACCCGGGGCTGGATGTTACCGTGTAATAGCTGTTTGCTCGGGGCGGCAATGGCGTAACGTCGTATTGTTTTTTCCACGGGCCGCTTAAAGCGGCCGACCGGGCCTTCATTGTCAGGTAGGGAAATGCAGGTATGCGGTATGGTGCAGGTGTTGTATTCGGTGTGCCGATATAGAACATGTGCCAGGTATTATTTTCTTTTATTACCCAGGGTGAGGAAGCGCTTTTATGATCATTTTTTATAGAGTCTCCCAGCGTAAGAATTGTCCCTTTTTTTGTCCAGGTATGCAGATCCCTGCTTTCCGCAAGACAGGATATCCATCCTTTCTTTCCTGCGCCGTCATAAAAAAGATAGTAGATGCCGTTTTCCTTGTTAACCACTGCTTCCCTCGCTCCGTATGTGTCGCAGCTGTCCCTGCCATCGCCATAGTGCAGTACAATACCTTCATCTATAAAATTCATCCGAAGCGAAGCCGAGGGCCTTCCATCAGGGTATTCTATTTTTTGTGCGTATGTTGTTGAATACAGGATGCCGAAGAGTATACCTGATAATACAAAATGAATAACCTTATTTTTTTTCAAGTATATTTTTCACTAAAATATATTATTTTAGTTTATATTTCCTTTTTTAATTTTGCAACATTGCATTACTTTGATTTCATTAATTAACGGATATGTTTCAAATCCCTGCTGTGTTTAATATTCCGGTAATCAGGATTTAGCCGACCATCGTACATTCCCAAATGTCGTGAAAGGCATTACCATTAGCGCTATGGTCAGGTTATTTTCCACTACATTAATGCATTGAGTAACAGCACCACTATCTCGCCGACATTGTACAGCTCCTTGCGGATGATCTTAAAGGACATATACGTGATGTAAAAAGTTAGAAAGCAGAGGCTGAGAAAGACCAGCGACCAGTTCCATGAAAATTTTGTATCCGCCGCTAGTTGAATCCAGAAAAAATAAATCGCCCAGGAAATTGAAAAGACCATCCGGTAAATCATTTTCCAGTTCTTTTTAAAGGACAGCGCTATTAACCCGGCATTGATGATTGTGATATAACCAAACATTACCGATAACCTTCCTGATCCGTTGCTAAGCAGCACTGGAATGGCATAGGCGGCCAACCTGTCCGATCATCGCGATGATCGGACAGGTTGGCCGCCATAACTCGAGGCCCACTGCCAGCAAGGTAGTGATAAACATGAGGATAAACGCAGGCACCTGTGGCATCATCCGGTAGTAATCATACCCGATATAGATGCTGAAATACATTATGGCAATGCTGCCACTCATCAACACTGCGCTAAAGGCTGCATAGCGCTTTTTTAGTCTCCGTGTAAGAATAATGACTGTAACAGTAAACCAATTTTAATGATTTTCTTATGTGGGCAAATGGCTGAAGATCAGCGTGTACATGAAAAAAGTATTACGCACCCAGCGCCTTCTTTGCATATAGTAAACATTTTTTTGTTTCTTTTACCGCATCAGAACCGGATGGAATGTCGTACTCCAGCTCTATGGTAGCCGGAATGGAATATTTCTTTTCTTTCAACAGGGTAAGAATTTCTTTGATTGGTGTATCACCACTACCCCAGGGCATGTTGACGCCTCCGTTTTCTTTTGTTTTTCGGTCTTTAATATGCATCGATGTGATCCTGTCGTGTTTCTTTTCAATAAATGCCAATAAGGTTTGTTTTGTATTGTTTCCTCCAGCTGCGATATAGTGTCCGCAATCCAGGTTTATGGAGTTATAGGCCGATTGGCTTAACGCAGTATCCCACGCTTTATCTGTAGCCTGAGTATGAGCATGATAACCAATATACACCTGGTGTTTTGCGCCCAGTTCACCTAACCGTTTAGACTGAGCAGGGTCCGCCGGCAATTCAGTGGTCACGCAATTTGCGCCCAGCGCTTTGGCCACATTAAGTGCATAGACAATCTCTGCATCTGTATTGTTTGAACCCAGCGCATCAGGTTTAAAAGCGTAAATATCCACACCGGCTTTATTGTACATTTTCTTTATTTCCCTAAATTTATCCATCGGTACACCCGAACGCCAGTCAGCCACTTTTTTTGCGTAAGCGTCCAAATGCATTTTTTGTTCTTTGGTAGGCGACTGTCCATGAACATCGTGATCCATAATAGGTTTTCCGGCAAAAGCTTCCACAGCATCACCCATCAGTTCAATCGCACTGAGACCACTTTTGGTGATATAGTCTAGCAGTTGCTGTGCATTGGCGGGCATACTCCGAAAGGAATAGGTGATGACCCCGATCTGCACGCCAAAAAATTTTGAATTAGGCTTTTCTGCCAAGAAAAAAGTTTTCGACCACGCGTTAGTGCCGGAAATTACCAGTCCCAGTGAGGCCAGTGATCCTTTGATCAGGAAGGCACGCCTGGATTTATTTTTGATCTTGTTATGAATATGTTTCATATAGCTGAATTTAAAGGGAAATTAAGCTTATGCATCCAATCTTAATCGCCTGCGCCGATAAAAGCCAACGGAATTATTTAAAAGCCTGTTGGCTATTGTCCTGGAAAAATTCTTTACCGGCTAGGGGAGAGAATGATCTGCAGTTCCACTATTCTTAAATGGTTCCAGGACACTTAATTTTATTTACTGCGGTTGATAAAATGATCTTCTTTTTTTTGCAGCACTGGCAGTAAGAATGACTGGGGGCGCCTAATCTGGAAATGCTGATTTTTATTATCCCTGTCGTACAAGCGGGATAACTTTTTCGCCAATCAAAGCTATAGCCTTCAGCAGCTTTTCATGGGAAAGTCCGGCATTATCCATTTGAAAGGTTAACCTGGATATGCCACCAAGCGCTTCACTATGTCTGAGAATTTTTTTTGCCACATCTTCAGGTCCACCAACGATCAGCGCACCCAGATCGCCGGTCTGCTCATCGAAATGTGACCGTGTCACCGGAGGCCAGCCACGTTCTTTGCCGATTTTGGTAAAAGTTTCTGCATACCCGGGATAATATTCATCCACAGCCTGCTGATTAGAATCAGCCACATAACCCAGCGAATGTAATCCAACTTTAAGCTGCTCTTCAGGGTGACCCGCTTGCTTACCCGCCTTTTTATAAAGGTCGATCAATGGCCGGAACCTGTGGGTTTCTCCACCAATAACAGCCATCATAAGTGGCAAGCCAAGCATTCCTGCACGCACGAAGGATTCCGGAGTTCCCCCAACACCCAGCCAAACTGGAAAAGGGTCCTGCAACGGTCGTGGGTAAATCGCCTGATTTTTTAATTGGGGCCTGTATTTCCCCGACCAGGTAACGGTTTCGTTATCTCTGATCCTGAGCAAAAGATCTAGCTTTTCAGAAAATAATTCATCGTAGTCGTTCAGGTTATACCCGAACAGGGGGAAGGATTCTATGAACGAGCCGCGCCCGACAACCATTTCTGCGCGTCCGCGCGATATCAGATCGAGTGTAGCGAAATTTTGAAAGACCCTTACAGGATCTGCTGCACTGAGCACCGTCACTGCGCTGGTCAGCCGGATCTTTTTAGTTTGGCCTGCAGCGGCAGCAAGGATAACAGACGGCGCCGAATCTAAAAATCCTTTTCGGTGATGCTCGCCAATGCCAAAAATATCAAGTCCCGCTTCATCAGCCCGCCGGATCCTTTCCAGAAGCTCTCCTAAAGCATCAGCGTTTGCTATGGGGTCATTGCCTTTTTTACCCCCGGATGAAGCAAAACTGTCTATTCCGATTTCCATAATTTGATTTTTTCTTCTTCAGATGAACATTCTTCGGGCAACATTTAAATGTTCCGATCAAAGCGAAGGTAGGGTCAAAAAAGATCTTGCTACTTTTGAAAAGGGATCCATGCACCGGGCTCATGCCCTTTAAGCATGAGTGTTTACTGAAAGATATGGGGAGATAATAAGCCAGGATAATTCTACCGCTGATCAGCAGGGCATTTTTCAGAATGATAGACAGCACACGACTACAAAAGGGCAATGCACTCAACAGACACCAGTATGCCTCCGGGAAAGGGCATGACCTGGGGAGTGCTTCTGGCCGGAGCATTCGCCGGGAAGAATTCACTGTACACTTTATTCAGGATGGCAAAGTCATTCCCGGTAACCATAAACACCGTCGTCTTAACAATTTTATCCAGCCCGCTTCCAACTTCTTCCAGTATGTTTTTTATATTTAAGAAGGCTTGCCTGGTTTGTTCCTCGAAATTTTCACCGGGCTTTCCGGTCAGTGGGGTAAGTCCGGGCGTACCTGATAAAAAGACAAACTGGCCGGCAATAACTGCCTGAGGAAACACCTCGGACATGCGGGGCACTGAGGTTGAATTATGGGTTCTTTTATTTTCCATATAAAAAATAATTGTAGCTGGAGCGTATATTTGGAGAGGTACAGGTCCTAATTATCCCTTTCAATGGCAAGGGAGATATTAAAATTTAAAATTATCATTCTCCAATGAAATTATTATCACTGCCTTCAGCGTTGTTTAAAGTGTTATGAATTTCCCTCAGATCTGTGGATTCTTTCATTGCCTCCAGTTCTTTGTCTTCCTCATCATTGATGCCCATGTGCTTTTGTATATCATGAAGCATGCTTAAAACCTTGGTTATTTCGTGTTCTGCCCGCACATTCACTTCAAATTCCACCTGCTGCCTTATTTTTTCCATTTTACCCTGCCTGTTTTGATTGATCAAAACAGATACGGATAAAATTATTGCAAATATGGAAACCATCATTTGCAAAGTTGAAAAAGGAAATGGATCGAAGGCCGTTAGAAAATAAATAAAATGAATGTTCATTACGATCCATAGAATAAAAAAAATAACACATCCCACAAGGAATTTCATGCTGCCAAATACCTTAATAATCCATACGGCAATATGGTCGGTCCGGGTTTTGGTAAAATCAAGGGTAGATTTAATTTCCTTCTTAGTGGGGGTATTATATTTTAGTTTTTCCTTGTTCACACTTGCCATACGGGAAAGATTTAAATTAAAAAGGCTGTAAATGGTGAATTTACAGCCTTTTTGAATCGTGCCCCACATTGTAAAATTATCGAACCAGTACACGAGGAATTGCAGCTTCTATTTAAGATCAAGCCTTGGTTGTCTGGAATAAAATGGTAACCGGCGTGTCAAGACTTTGGCTCTACCTTTTACTTACCTTTTGCTTTTTGTTTCTCCCTGCTGTCGTACATTGCCTGCTTACAAGGCAAAAGAGTTTGCAGCTTGTTGGCTTTGTCCCTGTTAGTGAACGAATTTTTATAGTCACTATGTATTTGTTATCTAAGAAAACAGCATTCCTAAACTTCTTACTTCCTTCCGGTATCATTGTCTTGGCTGCCGCCCCTGATAAGAACAGATAAAAAATGATTGCCATGTGATTGACGATATTGTATAGTTTTAGATTGGCTCCATTTTTTTCAAACAAACCTTTCGTATGCAAATCTTCCTCCTATGGCCGTTATTCCATCGCGAGCAGGAAGTCTTAGCCGCAGACTTTCCAAAGGATAGAGAAATAGAACTGGCCGTCCGTAAACTAAAAGGCGTTAAATGGACACAGACGCATCGAAGCTGGTATCTCCCATTAAACCGAGACAATTACCAGCGAATAGTCCAGGCAGTAAAACCCATGGCTACTTTAGACTGCGAACGCTTGAAGCAATACCTGGAAAAAAGAAAGCAGGTTGCTGCAACGAATTTACAGTCGCTACCTGAAGTAAGGCCGGCCCTTCAAAAACCAATCGCCGGTACAATTCCCTGGCAGCTGACTACTGAAAACCTGGCAGCGCTGCACCGGTTTATGGAAACGCTTAAGTTGAAGGCCTACAGTCCCTCAACCATTAAAACCTACCGCAATGAGTTTTTGCAGTTGTTGCACCTCTTGAAACAAAAGCCGGTTGATGCCTTGACAACGGACGATCTGAGGCGTTACTTTGTGTACTGCTTTGAGAAATTGAAGTTAACGGAGAACACCTTGCACAGCCGGATCAACGCCCTGAAGTTTTACTTTGAGCAGGCCAAAGGTAAAAAGGACCGAGTAGTTGTTTTAAGCCCCGTGCTGCTGGTCATGCTCCGTGAGTATTGCAAAGCGTACAAACCCTCCAAATCAGGCTACCTTTTTGAGAGCCTGACGAAGGGTGAGCCTTACGGTACAAGAAGCTTACAGTTGGTGATGGCGGCCGCGAAGCGCAAAGCCGGGATTTTCAAAGCGGGAAGCGTTCACGCTTTGCGCCATAGTTTTGCCACTCAACTCCTGGACAAGGGAACAGATGTCACGATGATCATGAAGTTACTCGGCCACAACGACATCAAAACCACACTTCGGTATTTACACGTAACCAACCGGGACATCCTTCACGTTTTGAGCCCGTTGGACGACTTGCAGCTAACGTGAGGTTTGTATTTGCGAAAGGGCGGAAAACTTTCGTTTAAACGTTTTTGTCGTTTAAAATCAAGGGGTTCGAAATATTGTTTTGTAATTCAGGAGGTAAAAACTTTCGCCTATTTTTGAGTTGTACGTCACCCTATTTGACAATTCCGTTTCCATTAAAGTGACAGGATATTCAATGCAAAGTCTCTAATGGGCGACCGCACATTGCAGCACATTTGCAAGGCGCACAAAACCCACCACACAGAAACCAACCTTGAAAAGAGCTGCAATTACCAACGCACAGGGACAGTCCCTAAAATTCAACGGACAACCCACAGCTCCCCTCTGACTATCAATTAACCATATCATTTTCGTATTTTGCTAAAATATTGATTTGACACACTTTAAAACTAACATGACCGACATAAAGAATTTAGAAAAAACTCTTTGGACTGCTGCCGACAAAATGCGTAGCAACATGGACGCTGCCGAATACAAGCATGTAGTGTTGGGACTGATTTTCTTAAAATATATTTCAGATGCTTTCAGTGAATTGTTTGACAAACTAAAAGAAGGCAAAGGCGAATACGAAGGTGCAAACCCCGAAGACCCGGACGAATATTTAGCCAACAATATTTTCTTCGTTCCTGAAAAAGCCCGTTGGCAATTTTTGCAGGACAAAGTCAAACAACCCACCATTGGCAAATTGATTGACGAGGCAATGGATGCCATTGAAAAACAGAACAGCAGTTTAAAAGGTATTTTGCCCAAAATTTATGCAGACCCCGAAATGAATAAACAACGTTTGGGAGAACTCATTGACCTGATTGGCACAATCGGCTTTAATCAAACCGGACATAAGGCTAAAGATTTATTGGGCAGAGTGTATGAATATTTTTTAGGACAGTTTGCAGATGCCGAAGGCAAAAAGGCGGTCAGTTTTATACACCTGAAAGTATTGTAAAGTTGTTAGTGCAAATGCTTGAAACATTTAACGGCAGAGTGTATGACGGCTGTTGTGGCAGTGGCGGTATGTTTGTGCAAAGTGAAAAGTTTGTAGAAGAATATCAGGGCAATATCAAAGACCTTTCAATTTACGGACAGGAAAGCAACCCAACAACTTTGCGTTTGGCAAAAATGAATTTAGCCATCAGAGGTATCGATGCCAAAATTGAATTAGGCAATATTGGGCTTCGGTTCCAGGCTGGACAAACAACAATGCCCTGCCTGCACAAAGCCCTGTTCGTTGGTGGCAATGTTGTGACCGTTTTGAAATTTAGGCGTTACTTCAGAAGGTCAAAGTAAATTTATTCAACTATAAATAAGTCAGCCAGATTAATTATGAAAAAGGCATTTATTTCTTTCGTCCTTTTGCAGACAGCTTTATTTGCTGTAGCTCAATCGCCCGATTTAATTTTGACCAATGGAAAAATTTTCACTTCAGACACTACCCAATTATATGTAGAGGCCTTGTCCATAAAAGCTGGGCGAATCACTGCAACCGGCACAACCAGTGCCATTGAAAAAATGGCAACAAAGAAGACGAAACATCTTAACCTAAATGGCATGTTGGTGGTGCCGGGTTTTAATGATGCACATAACCATTTACCTGATTGCCTTACCGGAAATGAAATTCCTTTGAATGAAAATGCAATGGACCCCTCCTGGCAATGGGTATTAGATACGCTTCAGCAATTAACGAAAACTACTCCGCAGGGTCAATGGATTCTGATACCCATTGGACCAACCATCGCTAATTCTTCTGAAGACACCCGTTTCGATTTAGATAAAATAACGACTAATCACCCGGTAAGATTATTATCGTGGATGGGACATGTTTGCATTTTTAATACGTTGGGTTTGAAAAAAATGGGTATTTCAGAAGCAGCATCTGACCCCAAAGGAGGTTTTTATGAAAGATTGCCCGATGGAAAAACCCTTACAGGAAAGGCTATTGAGAAAAATGCGTACAATCCAAATACAAGCTATCAAAAGGTTGCGGCCATGCGTGACGAAAAAAAATTAGTGAGTGAATTGCAGGGAATAACGCAGGCAATGCTGCAATTGGGTATTACCAGTTATCAAAATATGTGTACGGGTGCAACTGCAGGAGACTATATAAGAATATGGCAAAAAGCAGGTTTGCCTTTTCGCCTAAGGCTGATACGTTGGGGTGATATGAATCCGGATGGAACTTTAAGCATACCCGGAAAAGAATTGCCAAAAAAAATATCAACGCTTCCTTTGGTTACCGTTAGCGGTACAAAATGGTTGATGGAAGGGACACCGGATGAAGAATACGCAGAACAATTTGAGCCCTACCCCAATCGCCTAAACTGGTATGGAAAGATGAATTATACCATAACTGAAGTTGAAAAAATGATTAGGGAAGCCGTTAACCGCCACGACCAGTTGATGTTTCATATTGTAGGGGATAAATCAGTCGGAAAATTATTAGACTTGATGGAAAAAATGAACATTGATTGGAAGCCACTCCGTCCACGGTTTGAACACGCCGATAAAATAGACTACCTGCCCAAATATTTGGAGCAGGCAAAAAGGATGGGGATTATTGTTATTGAAAACCCAACGAATTTTAGTGAAAATTTTCCTGCCATACGCAAAACATCTCCTTTTGATATGGCGATGAAAACATTGCTGTTAAAAGGCATACCCTTAGGCATTGGGTCTGATGGGCCATTCAACCCGTTTCTAAATATCATGTTTGCAGTTAGCCACCCACGCCGGCCTTCCGAAGCAATATCAAGAGAAGAAGCAGTGATTGCTTATACTGCCACAAATGCTTTTGCAGAATTTGAAGAACAGAATAAAGGAATGCTAAGAGTTGGAAAGGTAGCAGACCTTGCAGTTTTGTCGCAGGATATTTTTGAAATTTCTGTTCCTGCATTGCCACAAACAAAAAGTGTTTTAACGATGGTGAATGGTAAAATTGTTTATGATGCACAGGTGCTGAAAGTCAAATGACAAAATTATTAAAAACACACTGCCACCAACCCTCGGTTTGGCAATATGTCGGGGCATCGAATATAGGTTCAAATTTTTGTTCGCTAATCGGCTTCAGGTCCAGCCGACGAATAATGCCGAACAATAGAATAAACAATGAACTTTTATTTATAGATTTAGCAGCAGTTACGGGCTGACGATTTTCAAATACCACCACATCGCCAAGCCGTAGCCTGTTGTGTGCAAGGCTAAGACGACACTCTACTTCAAATGAAAACTTTAATTGCATCATTATTGACCCTGACCCTTTACTTAAATGTAAGTGGGCAGACCAAGGAAATGGTTGAGAAGAATATTCATAACATTAAATCAATTCCTATATATTAAAAGGTGTAATCGGTAAATAGCAATGCCACATAATTGGTAAATAGGGATGTTATACTTCAGTAAATAGCGATGTCATATTTCGGTAAATAAGGATGTCATGATCCATCATTAATAATCCAGCTTTACGCCGCCATAAAACAGGCAGCAAGCATGGATAAAAAAACGATAGGAAGCTGGATCATGTATCACCAAGTTCAACGATTAACAAGAGAAGGATTAAGTTTTGCCGCCATTGGTAAGGCATTGGTCATGGATCAAAGTACCGTGAAGCGGTACTCGCGCATGAACGAAGCGAAGGCCAAACAACAAATCCTTGGTTCGATATTATCAGAAAAACTGGTTTTTTTAGAATCTTCGTATCGAACTATAAAATTCAGGAACATTGTTTCGCTAATATGTCGGCCTGGCAAGGATTACAAGGGAGAAAGAAAAAAGGAAAGCTCCGAAAATTCGGAGCTTTCCACTCTGGTGCCCGGGATCGGAATCGAACCGATACATCCTTACGAACGGCAGATTTTGAGTCTGCTGCGTCTACCAATTCCGCCACCCGGGCATTTCCTAAAGGGATGCAATATTACGCAATTGAGCGATTTTGTCCAAAATGCGCTGCAGGTATTTTTTTTTGTAATAGTAGTCCTTTACCCGCAACAATCCTTCTTCCTCAGAAAGACCTTCTTTGTAATTTTCAATATCCATCTCCACATCTTCATGAATTTTGTTTAATAATTGTTTGGCTTCAATCTCTGCATCGTTCAGGCCATCGTCATTCCCGTCCATTTCAATATCCATCAGCTGCTCGTTGAGCTCCATCACCTCCATCAGGAAATCCGGCTTTAATGCATATTTCTCTTCTTCCTCCATTATTCCTTTCATCATCAGTACATACCTGATGGTACTGTCTTCGTTTTGAAAGATCTTATAGGCCCTGTTCACATCCGCGGATTTTTGCAGAATTTCTTCCTGTTTTACCGCATCAGATTGTAAATGAAAATCCGGATGAAATTCACGGCTCAGTTCATAATACTTTTTTTTTAAAGATGCTCCATCAACTTTTAATGAAACCGGAATACCATAAAGCTCGAAATAATTCATTCATGGTAAAGATAAGGAATTGCAGTCCCCCGGTCAGCGGCCAGGCAGAGGTGTACCCGTTACACTGCTATTTCCCAACCCACGGGAGTGGGTACTGCTGCCGCCATGCAAAAAAATCTACCCGAACCATTTGCCTTAAAATATTACCCCTGCCTTACATTTGCCGGGCTATCCCTGAACCCGGATCAACCCTGAACCCATAAAAGAATATCAAAACCAATGATAAGAATAGGACTGATAAGAGAATTTAAGGTACCCACAGACAACAGGGTGGCTTTTATTCCTGCGCAATGCAAATGGATACACCAGCAGTTTCCGGATGTACGGATCACCGTTCAATCTTCGCCTGACCGATGCTATGCTGATAGGGAATATATTTCTGCAGGCATAGAAGTCCGGGAAAATGTGGACGATTGCGATATCCTTTTTGGTATTAAAGAAGTTCAGGAAGAAAGGCTTATTCCGGATAAAACATATTGTTTCTTCTCTCACACCAAAAAGAAGCAGGATTACAACCGTAACCTTTTTAAAACGATACTGAAAAATAAAATAACCCTGATTGATTACGAATGCATGGAACATGAAGACGGACAACGAATCCTCGGTTTCGGATTCTTCGCCGGAGTTGTCGGTGCGCATAACGGCATCATGGCATATGGCGACCGCACCGGAAGTTTTTCATTAAAAAGAGTCTATAAGCAGAAAAGTTTTCATGAGCTCATTCATACTTATTTCGGGCTTAAACTTCCGCCGGTAAAGATTGCCGTCACCGGATCGGGCAGAGTGGCCCATGGTATTCTTGAAATAATGAACCTGCTGGAAGTTATCGAAGTTGAACCCACTGATTATCTCTCCCGCAAATACTCCTACCCGGTATTCACCCAGCTGAAAGGCGCCGATCTCTATAAACCTTTATCCGGCGAAAAATATAGCCGTGAATCTTTTCATGCAGATCCATCAAAATACAAGTGCCTTTTTTATCCCTATACCAAGGTGACGGACATTCTCATGAACGGCATTTACTGGGATGAACAGGTGCCGCGCCTGTTTGAAAATGAACATATGCAGGAAGCGGATTTTAAAATTCAGACCATCTCCGATATTACCGATGATAAACAGGGTTCCATACCCTGCAATCTCGGTGACACGCCCATAGAAGCTCCAATATATGGCGTGAATAAAATGACCCTGCGCAAAACGGAGCCTTACATGGACGGCTCCATAGACATTATGGCTGTTGGCAATTTGCCCAATGAACTTCCCAGAGATGCCTCCAGATATTTCGGTGAACAATTACTGAAACATATATTCGCAGATCTGGTGACGGCAGGATCTCCGGTTATAGAAAGAGCCACTATGATAAAGGCCGGAATTATTACCGGGCCATTTAAATATCTTGAAGAATACGGTGGTGTACTATAATTACCATTCCGCCCTCGCGCTGATCTTTACATCCAGCTCATCTCTTTCTCCGGATAAATATTTATAATACCCGGTAATGGCGATCATAGCGGCGTTATCGGTACAATATTCAAATGCCGGAATAAATACCCGCCAACCTTCCAGGGCACCTATTTTGGTTAATTCTGCTCTTAAACTGCTGTTGGCGGAAACGCCCCCGGCAAGACACACCTCTTTAATGCCTGATTGCGCGGCAGCTTTTTTTAATTTATTTAATAATATGGAAACGATACGCTGCTGGACAGATGCGCATATATCATTTATATTGTTTTTCAGAAAATCAGGCTGACGGGATTCTTCGTCGCGTATAAAATATAATATGGCCGTTTTTAATCCGCTGAAACTAAAATCAAGTGAGGGTATTTTGGGCTCCGGGAAACTAAATTTAAATGGATTCCCCAGCCTGGCATATTTATCTATCAGCGGTCCGCCAGGGTAGGGCAGGCCCAGCAATTTGGCAGACTTATCAAACGCTTCTCCGGCTGCATCATCGATCGTTTCTCCAATCACCATTAATTTATCCGGTGCCTCACAAATAACAATCTGCGTATGTCCGCCGCTGACAGTCAGGCATAAAAACGGAAATTCCGGTTTTGGATCATCTATAAGGTTGGCCAGCACATGCGCCTGCATATGATGCACGCCGATCAGCGGAACATTCAGTGCCAGCGCCAGTGATTTTGCAAACTGGCTGCCTACAAGCAACGAACCAATTAAACCGGGCGCCTTTGTAAAGGCAACAGCTTTTATTTCCTGCAGAGAAATACCTGCTTCTTTTATAGCCGCATCAACTACAGGAACAATGTGCTGCATGTGCGCGCGCGAGGCAAGTTCCGGAACCACTCCGCCATACTTTGCATGCACCTCCTGACCGGCAATAATATTGCAAAGGATCTTTCCATCACAACATACAGATGCTGCTGTGTCATCGCAGCTCGATTCTATCGCCAGTATGTTTATGCTCAAAATATTATTATTTAGATCTTATCGCTACCACCGGATCCATCTTTGAAGCGATCGATGCCGGAATAATTCCCGCCAGCACGCCGACAAGTATGCATATTCCTATGGCGAGCAGCATGATGTTTAATGATATGAATAAAGGAAACCCTGATATGGCTGTAGCGATCTGAGTAAGGATAAATACCAGTACCAGTCCTATCATTCCTCCCAGGATACATAAAAATGCCGATTCCAGCAGGAACTCAGTAAGGATCGTAATGCGTTTAGCACCCAGTGCTTTTTTTAAACCGATCTGCGGAGTGCGCTCTCTGACGGTAACGAACATGATATTGGCCACGCCGAACATTCCCACGATTAGCGATAAAGCCGCGATGGCCCAGCCGCCAATATTGACATTTTTTGATATTTCTCCGATGAACTTGCTGAATGAATCAATGCTGTTCAGCGTAAAATTATCTTCCTGCGAAGGCTTTAATTTTCTGAGGGAGCGCATGGCACCGGTCAGCTCATCCTTAAGCATTTCAGCAGATACCTTTTCCTTTCCCTGGACAATTATCTTGGGGCTGGACTCTCTTTCAGGAGCCATCTGGGTAAGCAGCAGATTGGTAATTACAATTGAATTATCAAAATCATACATCTCCATGATACTTTTGCCCTGCTTTTTCAGCAGCCCGACAACTACGGCAAGCTTGTCATTCTTTAACTTTATTTCTTTCCTGATAGCATTTTCCGGCTTTCCGAATAATTGTTCCGCAACAAGGCTACCCATCATAACGGAATTTGTCACCTGCTCATAATCGCGTGATTGCAGTGGTCTGCCTTCGATGATTTCCAGTGGCTGAATATTAAAGAATTGTTCAGAAACGCCCAGGTAATGCACATTTTTTAATACGGTATTTTCATATTCCACCTTGTCATTCAGGTCCGACTGGAAGGCTATATTTTTTGCCCCGGGAACTTTTTGCCGGATGATCTCCACTTCTGAAGATTTGATCTGAGGCCTGTTCACGAATTTCCACCAGGGATAATCGGCGCCTCCTGAATATTCCCATTTATCAATATAAATAGTATTGGATCCCAGTGATTTAATATCGGAATTAATGGCGTACTCCAGACTTCCTACTACAGAAAGTACACTGATGATACAGAATATCCCGAAGGACACCCCCAGTAAAGAAAGGAAAGTCCTTAGCTTGTTTGACCTGAATTCTTCCACCGCCATTTTAAAACTGCTTAATATGATGGCGAAGAATTTCATATTTATTATTTGGCTAACACAGCTTTTTTCTTCAGTCCTTCATTTGGCTTTAATGTAGGCGTGTCTCCCAAAGGTTTATTTTTTGCAAAATCCACCAGAATAGGTGCCGCTACAAAAATAGAAGAATAACATCCTGTAAATACACCCGCCAGCATGGCAAATGCAAATCCCTTTGTTACTTCTCCGCCTACCAGGAACAAGATTAATATCGTCACGAAAACGGTAAGTGATGTCATAACCGTTCTGCTCAGCGTATCATTGATGGCCCTGTTAATAATAGTTTTTTTATCCGCACCGGCAAGCGTATGGCTATACTCACGTATCCTGTCATATACCACCACCGTATCGTTCATAGAAAAGCCTATTACCGTCAGTATCGCGGCAATAAAATGCTGGTCAACTTCCAATGGGAAAGGCACAATGTTTTTAAAGAAAGAGAATATAATAAGCGTGACCAGCACATCATGAAGCAGTGACACCAGTGTACCCAGTGAATATCTCCAGTCACGGAACCGGATGAATATATACAATGAAATGATCAGCAATGACCAGAACGTGGCCCACTTTGCGCCTGATTTCAGATCATCTGAGATAGTAGGATCAACTCTCTTGGATCCCTGGATGTATTGATTTGTTTTTGTGAATTGTTCCTTTGTAACATCCGCTGGAAGCAATGGTTTCAATCCTGTGAATAAAGTATTCAGTACCGCAGAATCTGCCGTGCGTCCTTCTTCTTTAATTAAATAATCCGTTGTGATATCGAACTGGTCATTGTTAGGTCCGTATGTTTTAACCGTAGGAGATTCGGCAAATACTTTTTGCAGGGCATTACGGATATCATCGGCTTTGTGCGTCCTGTCAAATTTCACCACATAACTTCTGCCACCACTGAATTCAACACCTTCTTTAAATCCGTTGAATAAAGCGCTTATACCCAGAACAAACACTATCGCGGAAACTATATAAGTATATTTTCTGTATTTGATAAAGTCAAATGTCGCATGGTTCTTTATTCTCCTGGAAAGGCTGGTGAAGTATTTAAAGTGCCTGTCTTTTGTAGTATAAAAATCAGTGATCAGCCTGGATACTAAAATTCCGCAGAACAGGGAAAGAATAATACCCAATATCTGCGTTGTAGCAAAACCGAGTACCGGTCCAAGCCCGTAGATTGCCAGGATAATGGCGGTAAGTAAAGTGGTTATATGAGCATCGAGTACCGGTGGAAGAGATCGGGCATAACCAAGTTTTACAGCCTGCTGTAAATTGCTTCCTCTTCCCAGTTCATCCTTGATACGCTCAAAGATCAGCACGTTAGTATCCACCGCCATCCCGATCGTTAATACCAGGCCTGCAATACCGGGTGCGGTAAGCGTGGCGTGTAATGCGCTCAGCACGCCAACAGTGAAGAGTAAGTTCAGGATCAGTGCGATGTTGGCAACAATACCGGCTGTATTGTAATAAACCAGCATTAATAAAAAGATCACTCCGAAGGCAATAGAAAAAGAGAGTATACCTCCATTTACCGCATCCTGTCCGAGTGTCGGCCCTACCACCTGGTCCTGTACTATTCTTGCAGGAGCATCCAGTTTACCGGCTTTCAGAATATTCGCAAGATCCTGCGCTTCATTTACTACCAGCTGGGTATTGCCTTTAGAACCTTTTCCCATGGTAATTCTTGAGTTTCCGCCTTCAATTTTTTCGCTGGCTATCGGAGCGGAGTAAACCAGTTCATCCAGCACGATGGCGATCGGTCTTTTTTCGCGGGCAGATCTTTCGGTCATCTGTGCCCATGTTCTTGCTCCTGCAGGGTTCATGCTCATATTTACCAATACATCATTGGTAACAGGGTCAAAGCTCTGGTCTGCGCTTTCAATGGCACCGCCTTCTATCAGCGCTCCTTCTTTACCAGGAATGGTCTGAATGGCGTAGAGGTCAAGAAAGTTCAGCAACTTTCCTTCCTGGTCCCTTTCCTGCTTGCCCCATAAAAATTTTGCGTTGCCGGGAAAATTAACCGCAACGGCGGGATTACTTAAATAACTGTTGACTTTTGAAGTGTCCCTGATCAGCGAACGGGCGATTATTGGTCCGAATGTCTGCTTGCCGGCCTCATCCTGGTAGGGTTGGGAAGGAACCATCACGCGAAACAGCGGATTGGCCTGGCTGGCCTTCCTGGCGCTGTCTCTCAGCGCTGAAGCGGAGTCCTTGACGGCGCTGGAATCTTTTGTGCCGTATAGAACAGTTTCAAGTGATTTATCGGCATTCTGCAGCGCCGTGATCATAATCTGGTCATTGAGGGTGAACACCTCGAAGAACTGCAGGTTGGCAGTAGATTGAAGGTATTTTCTAACCCTGTCAGGGTCGGTAGCGCCTGCGAGTTCCACGGTAATAATGCCTTTATTTTCATCAAGACTGATATTTGGCTGGGCAACTCCGAATTTATCTATGCGTTTGGTCAGTACCTGGAAGGTTTGACGCATGGCGGCATTGGCCTGCTCCCGGATATAGGTCTGGACAGTCGCATTGGATGCGCTAATGCTTAATTTATTTTTGTTCGTGTTGGCAAACAGCGGAGCCAGCTTTACACCGGGATTCTGCTCTTCATAAGCGGCGGCGAACAGATTGATGAAGTTGTCATCACTGTTGAGCTTGCGGCGCTGCGCCTCCGCGATCGCCTTTTGAAGGATAGGGTCCTTAGGACTGTTTGCGAGCCCCTTAATGAGGCCCTCCAGCGCAACATCTAAAGTTACGTTGATACCTCCCTGGAGGTCAAGGCCGAGCAGCAATTCGCTTTCCTTGGCCTTCTGGTAACTCTGGCCCCACCAGGTGATTTTAGTGTCCTTGGTGGAGTCCAGTAACCTGGCTAACCGGTCAGAATAATAATTTTCAGAAGAATCTTTATAGGCCGCCTGCGCTTCAGGATTTCCGGCATATCTGGCGGAGTTTTCGGGAAATGCGCGCTTCGTTTGCTGCGTGGCTTTCTCTTTCATGGTCTTTTCGTGCTTGTTCACAAACCAGGTAAAAGAAAGCTGGTACAGGGATATCAGGATAAGTAGTGCAGCAAATATGCTTACCAGTGCTCTCATTGAGTATAGTTTATTTTTTAGAGTTTGCGAAGATAGGATACATTTACAACTCAAAAAAAAGCAACCAAAGTAATGCAGTTATCTTCACGATTGGAACGTTTCAGTGAGCCTGAAACTTTAAAGATGGCCAAACTTGGCCGCGAGCTCAGGAACCAGGGGATAGATATCATCGATCTGAGCCTTGGAGAACCCGATTTTGATACGCCCGAACACATTAAGGAAGCCGCCAGGAAGGCTGTAACGGAAAACTGGAGCCATTATCCTCCCGTTGCCGGTTATCCCGAACTGCGCGAGGCCATTTGCCAGAAATTCAAGCGGGACAATAACCTTGAGTACAAACCCGAAAATATTATCGTTTCGACCGGTGCCAAACAAAGTCTGGCCAACGCTGTTTTTGCAGTGGTGGATAAAGGTGATGAAGTGATCATTCCCACTCCATACTGGGTCACCTATTCAGAAATCGTAAAACTGGCGGAGGGCGAGGTGAAGCTTGTAAAGACATCCATTGATAATGATTACAAGCTTACTCCCGAAGAACTGGAAGCCTCTATCACCCCTGAATCAAAACTGTTCATTTTCTCCTCTCCATCCAATCCAACAGGGGGGGTATACAGCAAAGAAGAATTAAAAGGACTGGCAGATGTATTTATAAAACATCCGCAGTTATTTATTATTTCAGATGAAATATATGAATACATTAATTATGTGGGCAGGCATGAAAGCATCGCTCAGTTTGAAGAATTAAAAGATCGCATAATTATCATCAATGGTCTCAGCAAGGGATTTGCCATGACAGGTTACCGGCTTGGTTACATCGCTGCTCATGCAACAATTGTAAAAGCCTGTGAAAAATTACAGGGACAGTTTACCAGTGGCGCAACTGCGGTAACACAGCGCGCTGCCATTACCGCCCTTACTTCCAGCCTTGACACGACCCGTGATATGCTCACAGAATTCAAGGCCAGAAAAAAACGCGTGCTGGAATTACTGGCTGTCATACCAGGATTGAAGTTGTCTGTTCCCGACGGGGCATTTTATGTGTTTCCTGATGTCTCTTCCTATTTTGGCAAAAAAGATGGCGAAGAAACCATAGCGAATGCGGATGACCTGTGTATGTATTTATTAAATAAAGCGAATGTATCTACCGTTACGGGCCGTGCATTCGGGGAACCCGCCTGCATACGTATTTCATTTGCAAACAGCATGGAAAAGATTGAAGGAGGATTGAAGCGCATCACCGAAGCAATGATGAAATTGAAATGAGGTTTCACTTCACGCAAAGGCGCTAAGGATCAATACAAAAGGCGCAAAGAACCTCTCTTTGCGCCTTTGCGGTTTCTTTGCACCTTTGCGTGGAACATATTATCCTTGGTGCCTTTGCGCGAAACATAATAATTTCTCATGTAATTTAAGCACCTGTGGTATCACAGGGTTTATATCATCATTGACAATTACAAAATCGCAGAGCCGCATTTTAATATTTTCATTGATCTGCCGGTCCATTCTTTCCATTACCTGTTCCCGGGAAAGTTTGTCCCTGTTCATTGCCCGCTGTAATCTTAATTCTACAGGAGAAGAAACACCGATCACATAATCCAGCTGGTCCTGAACGCCGCTTTCAAAAATGAGTGCCGCTTCACGAATGGAATAAATACTGGACTGGCATTTCATCCAGGCATTTGAATTGCGGATAGTGGCAGGATGCACGAGCGCGTTGAGAATGTTTAATTTTTTCTTATCCTTAAATACAATTGAGGCGAGATACTGCCTGTTGAGCAAACCATTGCTGTATGATTCTTCTCCAAATTCTTTTATAATATTACGGCGAAGCATATCATCTTCATTCATGATACGCTTCGCCGCATCGTCCGCATAGTATACAGGTATTCCCAATACCCCGAAGATACGCGCCACGGTTGTTTTACCCGACCCGATACCTCCTGTTATGCCAACTTTTACTGTCATAATTATTTTGTCACGGCAACTGGCTTGTTTAATGCATTTGTCCATTCCATGGAGATCGCGCTTTTCTCGATCTTCAGGTAACTGCCGGGGCTCGTTTCGATCATGATCGTTCCGTCTTCGTTTACTTTATTTACTGTGCCGTGTATGCCTGCGATCGTAACGATCTTTTCTCCCTTACCCATGTTTTCCTGGAACTGCTTGGCCAGCTTGGCTTTCTTTGCCTGGGGGCGGATCATGAATAACCAGAATACAAGGATCATACCTCCCAGTAATATCATGGATGCGTAGGGGGAAGATGTTCCTGCCTGTAAAAAGATTGCTGATAGTGTCATTTTTGTTTTATTGATAGTTTAAATTAAATACTAATTATTATCTGCGCTTCCTGGTTTTTTAATTACGTCCACGTCGAAGTACACTTCCTGCTCGCCATTGCCGGGGGTGTTGGATTTAACGGTAATTACTTTATGCTGAAGACCTTCGCGGCCATGGCTGTCAAATTCTCCGGTGATCTCATTTTCAGCATTGGGGGCGATAGGTTCCTTTGGAAAAGCTGCAACGGTGCATCCGCATCCTGGTTTTACTGATTCAATAATCAGCGGATTAACGCCTGTATTTTTGAATTTAAAAGATATAGCCAGTCTCTGCCCCTCATTAATCTTTCCGAAGTTTTTCGCAGAATCGATCCAGCGGACAGAAGTGATTTTTCCGGTTGAACCCATGCCGGTCTTCACAGCCGCATTATTGCTTCCGCAACCGGCTAAAACTACTAAGGGAAAAATAAATAAAAATAGTGACAGGCGCATTTCCATTTTTTGCAAAGCTAACCAAAGCGGTCCAATCATGAAGGTTTGAAGGAGACTTTATGCATTTTATCATCCCTGACCAGTTCTTTGTGAATATTGTCAAGAATGCCATTGATGAACTGCCCGCTTTGAAGCGTGCTGTATTCTTTGGCAATATCGATGTATTCGTTAATGGTCACTTTAGGAGGAATGGTTTCGAAATACAGAAATTCACAAACGCCCATGCGCATCAGGAGCATGTCGAGCACTGCGATGCGGTCGGCATCCCAGTTTTTAAGTTTGGGTTTGATCAGATCCATCGTCACCTCTTTTTTATCTATGGCGGTTCGGAGCAGGTCTTTTGCAAAAAGCCATTTATCCTCTCCGATAAGTTCAGCGAAGTCAAATCCATGCGGTTTGCCCAGGAAGCTCATTAATAGCTGGATGATCACCTCGGCATCATCGTCCCAGTTGGGAAACCGTTCCTCTATGAAGCTCGTAAAATGTTCATTTGGCAGCATAAGGTCTGATAATATATACTCGAGTATTTCTTTTTCTGTCTTTTTTTCGCGCGAAAGCGCAGTAATATATACCTGATATATTTCACTTGCCGCAAGGTCCTGGTAGATTCTCTTTATCAGCCCCGCATCATCTTCCAGGTGGGGCTTGTCTTCTCTGACCAGTTTGGAGAATGACGAATGTTCAAGGATTTTCCAGAGCAGATGATTGCCGGCGATCTTGGTGTTTACCTGCAGATCTTCAGCTGTGGGAAGGTGTTTGGAAGCTTTGTTACGCGCATCGGTTTCCGAATAACGGGCTACTTCAGTAATAAAGTGGGCGAGGTAAACGAGCAGCTGGCGGCTGAGATCAAAATGTTTCTGTAATAACTTAATGGCGTCTGTGGAAGAAATCAGGCTATCCTGGCTTTCCAGGGAGTACAGGGTTTGCATCACTTTAACCCGGATAATTCTTCTGCTGATCATGTTTAAGAGCTTTTTCCGGCGCAAATTTAAGGTTTTCATGCAAAGGCGCAAAGGAAACCGGCGCAAATGTTTATGCCACTTTGTGCGTTCTTCATGTATTTATGTAAATAAATCTGACAGGTTATTCAAAAAGTCTGAAAAAATGACTTTAAAAATGGTTTGGTACGGAATTCGTGTACTTTTGCCGCCTGCCCGAACGGCAGGTATTAAATTGCATCATTCAACACTTAAATTAAAAATTGCTAATTTATGGCTAACAAAGTAAATGTTACCCCACTGCATGACAGGGTAATAGTGAAACCGGCAAAAGCAGAAGAAAAAACTGCTGGTGGCATCATTATACCGGACACTGCAAAGGAAAAACCTCAGCGCGGTACGGTTATAGCAGCCGGCCCCGGTAAAAAAGACGAACCCGTAACCGTTAAAATCGGCGATACGGTGCTTTACGGAAAATATTCCGGAACAGAAATCACTATAGAAGGTGATGACCTTTTGATCATGAGAGAAAGCGACATACTCGCGATCGTTTAATACAACTTTTCACAAATAAATTAATATTCAAATATGTCAAAACAAATATTTTTCGACATCGAGGCCCGTAACAAAATGAAAAGAGGTGTGGACATTCTTGCTAACGCAGTGAAAGTTACTCTCGGACCAAAAGGCCGTAATGTTGTCATTGAAAAGAAATTTGGCGCACCTATAGTAACTAAAGATGGTGTGACAGTAGCAAAAGAAATCGAACTGGAAGATCCCATTGAAAACATGGGTGCCCAGATGGTTAAAGAAGTGGCCAGTAAAACTGCAGACATTGCAGGTGATGGTACCACCACAGCAACCGTTCTGGCCCAGTCAATTATAAGCGAAGGTTTGAAGAACGTTGCTGCCGGCGCTAACCCGATGGATCTGAAAAGAGGCATCGATAAAGCCGTTATTAAAGTTGTAGAAAATCTTAAGGCCCAGTCACAGGCGGTAGGTACGGATAGCGCCAAGATCAAACAGGTAGCTACCATCTCTGCTAATAACGACAATACTATCGGCAAGCTTATCGCAGAAGCTTTTGAAAAAGTAGGTAAAGAAGGTGTTATCACGGTTGAAGAAGCGAAAGGTACCGATACAACTGTAGAAGTTGTGGAAGGTATGCAGTTCGACCGCGGCTATTCTTCCGCTTATTTCGTTACTAACAGCGAAAAAATGGAAGTGGAACTTCAGAATCCTTACATTCTGATCTACGACAAGAAGATCAGCGCAATGAAGGATATCCTGCATATACTTGAAAAAGTTGCCCAGGGTGGTCGTCCTTTGCTGATCATTTCGGAAGACCTGGAAGGTGAAGCACTGGCAACACTTGTGGTAAATAAATTACGCGGAACATTGAAAGTGGCAGCTGTAAAGGCTCCGGGCTTTGGTGACCGTCGCAAGGAAATGCTGCAGGATATAGCTATCCTTACAAAGGGTATAGTTGTCAGCGAAGAACAAGGTTACAAACTGGAGAATGCTGACCTTAGCTATCTCGGAAGCGCTGCTTCGGTAACTATAGACAAAGACAATACTACTGTCGTTGGTGGTAAAGGCGCCAAGGAAGATATCCAGGGCCGCGTTAACCAGATCAAGGCACAGATAGAAACAACTACTTCAGACTACGATAAAGAAAAATTGCAGGAACGTCTCGCTAAGCTTAGCGGTGGAGTTGCAGTTCTTTATGTTGGCGCTGCCACAGAAGTTGAAATGAAAGAAAAGAAGGACCGTGTTGACGATGCGCTGCACGCAACAAGGGCCGCGGTAGAAGAAGGAATTGTGCCAGGTGGCGGCATCGCTTACATCAGGGCAATTGCTGATCTTGAAACCCTTAAGGGTGAAAATGAAGATGAGACCACCGGTATCCAGATCGTTAAACGCGCTATCGAAGAACCTCTTCGCCAGATCGTTATCAACAGTGGTATTGAAGGAAGCATCGTTGTGCAGAAAGTTAAAGAAGGTAAAAAGGATTTTGGTTTCAATGCACGAACAGAAGTGTATGAAAACCTGCTTGCTGCAGGAGTAATTGATCCTACTAAAGTAACCCGCATCGCATTGGAAAATGCAGCTTCAATTGCAGGTATGCTGCTGACCACCGAATGTGTGATCGCAGACAGACCTAAGAAAGAAGAGTCTGCTCATGGCGGCGGCGGCGCCCAGGGAATGGGTGGCATGGATTACTAAAATAATATTCTGCTTTAATGAACAATCCCCGTTACGTTTTGTAGTGGGGATTGTTCATTTATGGAAATGTCTCTGTCTTCTTCCAATTATATTGAAGATGAGCGATTTTAAAAAAGGATCCTGGAGCGATACCTGAATGCCTTGTTCTGGCGCTTTATGCATGTTTACCGAAACATGCTTGGTAAGAATCCGGGCCCGGCGGTGTTGCTAAAAACATTTGATAAAATGAATCCCGCGAAACGGAATACTTTACTGGAGGCCCCCCGTGTTTTTCTGCAAAGCCTGGACGCAGGTGTTGTTTCAAAAAGTTTATTCTGATTTTACACGAAGGGTGCGGATCGTAATATCTGCCACCAGATATTATCCCTTTGCGTTTACTTTGCGCCTTTGCGTGAAACCCCGTAACTTTATCCCTATGACACAAGATCAGATCAAGACTATGAGGGACCGCGTTGTTGTCCTGAGGAGGTTTCTTTGACGTCGATAACAGACAGGACAAAATAAGCCAGGAAAAACAACTTTCCCTTTCCCCGGGCTTCTGGGACGATAACAAGCGCGCCACAGAAATTCTCCGCAATATCAAGCTTAATGAGTATTGGACCAGACTCTATGAGCAGGTAGAAACTTCCGTAGAAGATTTTGCCGTGCTGCATGATTTCTGGAAAGCCGGAGAAGCAACTGAAGAAGAAACAAAGGAAGCCTTCATCACAGCTACAAGACATATCGAAGAAGCAGAATTTAAAAGCACCCTCAACCAGCCCGAAGACGAACTTCCCGCAGTGTTACAGATCAATAGCGGCGCTGGCGGCACTGAGAGCCAGGACTGGGCAGAAATGCTCGCCAGGATGTACAGGATGTATGGTGACAAGCACGATTTTTCCGTAACACAACTCGACTGGCAGGATGGCGACAGCGCCGGCATTAAAAGTGCCACGCTGCAGTTTGACGGTCCGTTCGCCTATGGATTCCTGAAAGCTGAAAGCGGTGTGCACCGGTTGGTGCGTATCTCCCCATTCGACAGCAACGCCAGACGGCATACTTCATTCGCCTCAGTATATGTTTATCCGCTTATAGATGATACTATTGCAATTGAAGTCAGCCCCGCAGACATCGAGTGGGCATTCTTTCGCAGCGGAGGCGCAGGGGGACAAAATGTGAACAAGGTAGAAACGGCAGTACGGCTGACGCATAAACCTTCCGGTATCATCGTAGAATGCCAGCAGGCGAGAACACAGGGAGAAAACCGGGAGAAAGCGATGACCATGCTGAAGAGCCGGTTGTACGAAGAAGAAATGCGTAAAAGAGAAGAAGTGAAAAATGCCGCTAATTCTTCAAAGAAAAAAATAGAATGGGGATCCCAGATCCGTTCTTACGTTTTCCACCCTTATAAAATGATCAAGGACCACCGTACCGATTATGAAGTGGGCAATGTGCAGCCTGTAATGGACGGTGAGCTGGACGGATTCATCAAAGCGTACCTCATGATGGAAAAAGAAACAAGTAATAATTAAATAGATATTATTATGAACCTTGGATATTTTGCATACCCGCTGCCACAAAACGAACCGGTATTAAATTATGCACCGGGATCAAAAGAAAAAGAATTACTGAAAAGAACAATTAAAGAATTAAAAAATATAAAAGCCGATATTCCCATGTATATCGGTGGCGAAGAAATAAGAACTGGTAAACTGGTTGATATTCATCCTCCGCATGAGATCACTCATTTGCTTGGACAATTTCATGAAGGCAATGAATCGCATGTTCAAAAAGCAATTGATGCCGCCCTTGCCGCCCATCCGTTGTGGTCTGCATTAAGCTGGGAGAACCGCGCCAACATATTCCTGAAGGCTGCCGATCTTATCGCAACTAAGTACCGTTATCACATGAATGGTACCACCATGCTCGGGCAAAGTAAAAATGTTATCCAGGCAGAACTGGACAGCGCTTGCGAGCTGATTGATTTTCTTCGTTTTAATGTTCATTTCTTAAGTGAAATATACAAGCAACAACCTACAAGCACACCTGGTGTGCACAACCGGCTGGAATTCCGGCCGCTCGAAGGATTCGTGCTGGCAGTTACCCCGTTTAATTTTACGGCGATAGGCGGCAATTTGCCCACTTCCGCGGCCATGTGCGGAAATGTGGTGGTCTGGAAACCAGCTAATACACAGGTATACAGCGCGCAGATGTTTATGAAAATACTAAAGGAAGCAGGATTGCCAGATGGGGTCATTAATTTGATTTATGTTGATGGCCCTGTATTGGGCAAAGTTTGCTTTAGCCATAAATATTTTGCGGGTATTCATTTTACAGGATCGACTGGTGTGTTTAATGAAATGTGGAAGACAATCGGCGCCAATATGAGTAATTACCGGACTTACCCAAGGATAGTAGGGGAAACAGGGGGCAAAGATTTTGTGATCGCACATAAAAGCGCTGATCCTGATGTGCTCACTACCGCGCTGTTACGCGGTGCATTCGAATTTCAGGGACAAAAATGCTCGGCCGCATCGAGGGCTTACATTCCTTCCAATATTGCGGAAGAAGTAAAGAAGAAATTAATTGAAGGCGTAAATAGTTTTAAAATCGGGACCGTAGAAGATTTTTCAAATTTCATCAATGCGGTGATTGATGAGCGAAGCTTTGATAAAATAGCCAGGTATATAAATGAAGCGAAGTCTGGTGATAAAGCAAAGATATTAGTCGGTGGAAAAACGGATAAATCGAATGGATATTTTATTTACCCGACCATTATAGAAACAAAGGATCCGATCTATGTGACGATGTGCGAAGAAATATTCGGCCCTGTACTTACAATATATGTATATGATGCGGATAAATTTGAGGAAACGCTGGAACTGGTCAACAGTACTTCTCCTTACGCGCTGACAGGCGCCGTTATTTCAAAAGACAGGTATGCGGTAGAACTGGCAACAGAAAAACTACGTCATGCCGCGGGTAATTTTTACATTAATGACAAGCCTACAGGTGCTGTGGTCGGACAACAGCCTTTTGGCGGTGCGAGGGCGAGCGGTACAAATGATAAAGCCGGATCAATATTAAATCTCTACAGGTGGCTAAGCGCAAGAACGATCAAGGAAACCTTTAATCCGCCCGGGGAATATGGATATTCTTTTTTGAATGAGAAGTAATTGTATTTTTATAAAAAGATAATTTTTGAAGACGGTACTCAACGAACAACAACTTGCCATCACTATAAAACGACTTAGTCACCAGATACTGGAGAACCATATGCATTTGCAAAACACGGTGATCATCGGCATTCAGCCGCGTGGTGTTTTTGTGTCGGACCAGGTGGTGGATGAGCTGAAGAAACTGGTGCCACCCGGGGCTATTAAATATGGTATACTGGATATTACTTTTTATCGGGACGATGTCAGGAAGAGCATACATGTACCCGATAAGACCAAGATCCCCTTTACCATCGAAAATAAAAATGTGGTGCTGATAGATGATGTGCTGCATACCGGACGTACGATCCGGGCGGCACTGGATGCGCTACTGGATTTCGGCAGGCCATCCAAAGTGGAACTATGCACGCTGATAGACCGCAGGTTCAGCCGGCAACTGCCCATTCAGCCTGATTATGTGGGCAAGTCCATAGACAGTATCATCTCCCAGCGTGTGAAAGTGTTCTGGAAATCCAGGGATAACAGACAGGAAGTGGTGTTGCTGGAAGGATCGGTCGTGGACCCGAAAGATGACCTGCCCGGGTAAAAATTAATGTATGTATCTCATAATCTTATAACTTCGCCGCCTGAAATGCGACTTTCCGTAAAACACTTGCTGGGCATACGGGATCTGACCCCGAACGATATCCAGGTTATTTTAGATACGGCTATCTCATTTAAGGAAGTTTTACAAAGACCGGTAAAAAAAGTTCCTGCGCTACGGGACGTTTCCATCCTTAATTTATTTTTTGAGAATTCTACCCGCACCAGGATATCATTCGAACTGGCGGAGAAAAGGCTAAGCGCGGACACGATCAATTTTACCATCAGCAATTCATCTGTTTCAAAAGGGGAAACACTGCTAGACACGGTTAACAATATCCTGTCCATGAAAGTGGATATGATCGTTATCCGTCACAGTGCCTCAGGAGCCCCGCATTTCCTTGCACGGCATATTCCGGCAGCGATCATCAATGCCGGTGACGGGATCAATGAGCATCCTACACAGGGCCTGCTGGACGCCTATTCCATCCGTGAAAAATTCGGAAAGCTGGAAGGAGTGAGGGTTGCCATCATCGGCGATATCATGCATTCCCGCGTGGCGCTCAGCAATATTTACCTGCTGAAGAAAATGGGCGCGGAAGTGACTGTAGCAGGCCCGCCTACGCTGATCCCCAAATACATGAAAGAAGCCTTCGGCGTACGTGTGGAATACAACCTCCGCAAGGCGCTGGAATGGTGCGATGTGGCCAACGTGCTTCGCATCCAGCTGGAAAGACAAAACCAGGTGTTGTTTTCCTCGCTTCGCGAATACAGTCTTGCGTATGGAATAAATAAAAAACTGCTTGACAGTTTAAATAAGGAAATTGTGATCATGCACCCCGGTCCAATCAACCGGGGGGTGGAGCTGGATAGTGACGTGGCGGACAGCGGACAGTCAATTATCCTGCACCAGGTGGAAAATGGGCTGGCCGTGAGAATGGCAGTGCTGTATCTTTTATCCGGTCAGTCAGAATCTTTATAATGTTCTTTTCAGGACCGAACACAAACTAAAAGTTCATCTTCATGGCGCGCATTGCATTATTCCCAGGTACATTTGATCCCATTACCATTGGACACATTGATATTATTGAACGCGCATTGCCATTGTTTGACCAGCTCGTCATAGGGATCGGCCGCAATGCGAGTAAAACTTCCATGTTTTCTGAAGAAGTACGGCTGGGCTGGGTAAATAAAATATTCAAAAAAGAAAAACGGGTTTCCGCACTGATATATGAAGGGCTAACAGTGGCGTGCTGCCAGAAAGTAAATGCCAATTTTATAATTCGTGGTATACGTTATGTAAATGATTTTGAATATGAGAAAGCCATTGCAGATATGAACCGCAGCCTCGACACCAATATTGAAACGGTTTTTCTCACCTGCCTTCCCCAGTATACGTCGGTCGCTTCCACTCTGGTACGAGATGTACTGCGCAATGGGGGAGATGTCACACAATTTTTGCCTGATGTGGTGGCCAAAGAATTAAAACCCGCCCGCTGACAGCACATCTTTAATTAATCCGAATGTATTGCTGGTATACTCTCCAAGATCGCCGGGACCAACCCATTCTATCCTGGTTATATCTTCTTCTGTTTGCGGAACCACGAATTGTTTACCCGGCGCATTAAATAAGAACCAATGCGTTTCCTTTAAGTAATATACTTTTTTGTCTTCATAAGTGTGGTAACTGACAAGCAGCGGTTTGAGGATATTTAATTCCGACAATCCGGTTTCTTCAATCACTTCGCGCCCAGCACACTGTTCAATTGTTTCACCCGGTTCAAATTTCCCTTTCGGAAGGTCCCATTTATTGCGACGGAAAATCAGGAGTATCTTTCCTTCATCATTGGTAACCAGACCACCGGCTGCCATTATCAGTTTAAATTTTTTAAGCAATTCATCGGTATCTTCTACTATCCTGGGTTCGTCGTCGAAATATATTTTAAGGGACATATAGGTGGTCTGTTGGTGCAAGTTATACTATTCCATTATTTTCGCATCATGACAAACGAAAAAGCCGTCGCTGAAAAATTATTGCAGATCAATGCCGTTTCTCTACGGCCCAATGACCCTTTCACCTGGGCATCGGGATGGAAGAGCCCGATCTACTGTGACAACCGGAAAATTTTGTCGTATACCCATATCCGTGAATTCGTTAAATCTGAAATGTGCAACCTCATTTTTACACGGTTTCCCGATGCCGAACTGCTCGCCGGTGTTTCCACTGCAGGTATCGCCTGGGGTGCGCTTGCCGCCGACCAGTTAAAACTGCCCTTTATATACGTCAGGCCGAAGCCAAAGGAACATGGCCTGGGCAACATGGTGGAAGGCCATTTTGAAAAAGGCCAGAAGACCGTTGTTATAGAAGATCTTATTTCAACCGGGAAAAGCAGCCTGCAGGTGGTTGATGCCTTACGGCAGTCGGGACTCGAAGTGATGGGAATGGTTTCTATATTCACCTACAGTTTTGCCACTGCCACAGATGCTTTTGCAAAAGCGGACGTTAATTATTACTCCCTGACAAATTATCCTACAATGATTCGGCTTGCCATAGAAAAAGGTATCGTAACACCCGGGCAGGAAAGTGTTTTGTTAAACTGGAAAGACGATCCTTCGTCCTGGAAAGGATTTTGATTACTTTAGTTTAAATATCGTGTATGAAGAGAATAATCGTACTTGCACTATTGGTTACCGGCGTAGCATCAGCATCTGGCCAGGTGGTAAAAAAGAAAGGAATTCAAACAATAACGATCCGTACACCAGGAGTTATGTGCGAGACCTGCAAAATTCGCGTGGAAGAATACATGGTCCGGGAAGATGGGGTGCAAAAAGTGACGGTGGATTATAAGCACAATAAAACAAAAGTGACCTATATATCCGAGCGCACCAATGACGGAAACATTAAAACCGCCATTGCAAACCTTGGATTTGATGCAGATGATATAACCGCTAATAAGGAATCTTACGACAAACTGCCCAGCTGTTGCAGGAAGCCTGAAGACGGGGGAGATGAGCCAAAGAAAAAATAATGAACTACAAACCGAGCTATCGTTATCCCGGCCTGCCGGGATGAAGGAAAGTCCGGACAGCATAGAGCAATGTACCGGTTAAGAGCCGGGTTCCGCCTTGTGCGGAAACAGATAGTGCCACAGAAAATAACCGCCTTGTCTGCTAAAGCCCAATGGCCAGGTGGACACGGTAAGGGTGAAAAAGTGAGGTAAGAGCTCACATTCCTGGATAGCGATATAAAGGAAGGGTAAACCTTACATGCTGTAATGCCATGTATGCCAGTCTCAGAGGGTTGCTCGCCCGATCCTTAGGGAAGACTGGTGGGTAGGCAGCAAGATCGTTGCAGTAATGCAACGGCCAGATAAATGATAGCTTAGAAACAGAATCCGGCTTACGAGTTTGTAGTTTTTTTTGTTCAATGAAGCGCGCCTGCGATTTCCATCATCCAGGCAATTCCCAGGTGCACAATTAAACCTCCCCAGATGGATCTCGTGTTATATACCACCGCACCGAGTATAATGCCTCCGAAATAGGAACTGATACATTCAGCAACCGGCTTTCCAAAGTGGATTGTACAATAAAATACGGCCATAGGAAGAATAGCACTTTTACCTCCATAGTTAATGAATGCAAGGATCAGAAAACCTCTGAAAAACAACTCAATAGTAAAAAAATCCAATCCATAGCATAGTTCGAAAATAACGTTCTGTATACTGCTCAAGGGTGAATGGATCATCTGTAACTTGGGATAAATACTTTGAAAGTCCGCTCCCTGACCGGCAATAAGCACTAACGGAAGCATTAGCAGCAGCAATAGAAAATAGGGACGTGCATTAAACGGTTCAATCCTTACACCAGGAAGCAATCCTGTATTTTTACCTGCTTTCCATAGTAAACAAATAGAAAACGTGGCTGCAATCGCTTTCAAAGGCCATTGTAAAATAGTATTTAAATAATTGTCTTCCAACAGTATAAAGGTTGAAACTTGTAATGATACTTTAAGTGAAAAAATAGCTGGGGCAATAACTAACAATAGGAAGAAATACTTTGTAAAGGACGTTCCCTGAAAAAACCGGGTGCATACTAACCAAGTGATTATAAATGCCGCCGCATACAAGAAGTAAAAACCGAAAAATCTATTGGTAAAGCTGGAGGACGAAAGCAATTCATCATTTAAATCATAAGTATAGTTATACCAGACTAAATAACTCAAGATCAATGAGGTAACAATAAAAACTACCCAGTTAATATTCCGAAGATAATCCGCAATATAACCTGTAATTTGTTTCATAGATTAGATCTTCTGAAAACTTGACCTGATAGTGGAAAACAAGTCTGTGGCAGACATACGGACTGCAAGCCTGATCATATTGGCAAATGCTTTTGCATGGGAGATGCCGTGACCGATAATGACCGGTTTTGACACTCCTAATACAGGAGTGCCGCCATAATTTTCAAGGTTAAAACGTTCGAAGTAGTCATTGGTCAGCTGCTTTTCAGCTGTAACATCGTAAAAAGATTCTGCCATTTTAAGGATTATATTTCCTGTAAAACCATCGCACACCATCACATCGGCTTTATCCCGGATGATATTTCGTCCTTCTATATTGCCAACAAAATTGATCAGGGGATTTTCTTTAAGCAGTAAATAAGCGGCTTGGGCAAGCAGGTTGCCTTTGCCTTCCTCTTCACCTATATTAATTAGCGCTACGCGGGGATTGTCTATTCCTGAAATAAATTTAGCATACAGGGAGCCAAGTACCGCAAACTGGTTAAGGTGTTCTGGTTTGCAGTCGGCGTTAAGCCCTACATCGACCAATATGCTGATACCGCCCTTATCCTGAGGAATAATACTGGAGATTGCCGGTCTTAAAACACCTTCGAAAGCTTTTATGCTGTATAAGGCTCCTACGAGCATCGCGCCGGTATTACCTGCGCTGACAAAGGCGTCACATTGTCCTGCGGCCAGCAACTTAAAGCCAATAGAGATGGAGGATTGCTGTTTTTCCCTGAGCGCTCTGGTGGGATGTTCATGCATACCTATGACCTGAGGAGCATGGATCATGGATGCCAGGGAAGAGCTGATGCCGGATGCATTTAGCAGGGGAGATACCCGCTGCTCATCTCCGATAAGTAAAAGATTAACCGGAGAATCATTTTCCGCAAGAAATAAAACTATGCCTTTGACTGCTTCTTGCGGTGCGAAGTCGCCACCCATCATATCTAAGGCGATAGTCATCTCCGGAAAGTTGTACTTTAAAGTTAAAGGAATTACTTGATGGGAGATTTCTCCATCACCACCTTTCCTTTATAATACAACTTGCCTTCACTTACATGAGCGCGGTGACGCACATGCATCTCACCTGTTGTTGAATCTTTGCTCAACGTAATTACCTCAGCTTTATAGTGAGTCCTTCTCTTTGCACTCCGCTGTTGGGAATGTCTTCTTTTGGGATTAGGCATAAATCAATATTAAATCAGTTGTCTAAATTCTTAAATTTTTCTAGCCCCTTCCACAATGGGTTGGCGACCGGTTTATCTTCAGGCACCAGCTTTTCCAGCATAGCCAACGCTTCTTTGTTGCAGGATGGTTCTCCGGTCTCATCAGGCCCGCACATCCTTTGCATCGGGATACTCAGGTTAATGAACTCATAGAGCCACTCCGACACGTGCAAATGACTTTCGCCCTTGGATATGTAATAAATATCCGGATCTTCTTCCTGCCCGTTCATCACATCCGGTTCTTCCACCATCTTGATCACAATGTTGAACTCGTCCCAGAGATCCAGCGGCAAACCGTTTCCGCACCTGTCGCATGTTAGTTCCACTTTTCCCCCCACTTCAAACTTCAGCAACATAAATCCTGGATTTTTGTCGATGGTCAGTTTGATATGAGCGATACAGTTTCTGAAATCCTGCTCCTGGTAATCTGCAAAGAACGTATCATCTATATCGTATTCAAACTCGTGAATACCGGGCTTCAATCCCACAAACGCAATATCGTAATTCCGCCGGCTGCTCATTCACGCTCCTTTTAAAAGAGTTTGCAAAGGTAAAGTAAAAAAAAGATTTTACCACGCTATCTGGTAAATAAACGGCCACTTTTTACCTGTTATGTACGTTTTTTTAGAAGAACTGTCGTAAGCGATGCCATTCATTTCTTCCGCATTGGGATATTTTGTTTTAATTTCTTTCACAATACTTCCCAGGTCCAGCTTAGCAACCACATGACCTGAAGCTGGATCGATCTTCAATATCTCCGAAGTGAGCCAGTGATTGGCATAAATGGAGCCGTTCACGAACTCCAGTTCGTTCAGGTTCGAAACATACCCATTGTTGTCCTGGACAGGAAGCATCTTCACAAAAGCCATGGAGTCAGGATCCAGGAAGTACAGATTACTGGACCCGGTGCTCATAATGAGATTAGTTCCGTCATTTGTCAGTCCCCATCCCTCGCTTTTAAAGCTGAAATTCTTTATTTTTTTAAATGTTCTGGCATCGTATACAAAGCCTGTCTGCGATTTCCAGGTAAGCTGGTACATTTTATCATTAAGAAAAGTGATGCCTTCACCAAAGTATTTTTTGCCCAGGTCTATCTTTTTCTCAAAACTCCCTGTTTTCAGGTCTACGGGCCCCACCCAGGTGTGATTGGTAGCGGGATCATCCGGCGCGCCGGTACTTTCATATAGCTGCCCATTGTAAAAGGTGAGCCCTTCGGTGAAAGAAAGAGTATCGTGCGGAAACTGGTTTAGCAGCTGGTAACTGATCAGTACCGGTGGGGGAATGTGATCTTCCACAACACTGCTTTCACTATCCCTGGCAGGAGAATCATTGTTATTATTGCAGGCTGCGGCAAAAAAGACCGTCAGCAAAAAAATCATTAACCGTACTTTCATTTACATTTTTAAAGTGCCAAAAATACTATTCCGTTGCGAATGAAGTGGGAACAATAACATAATTTTCAGTCCCGCTTGCATTATTGGGTTATTTTTTATTCTTTTACATGTTACGCTCTTCCCGATCCAATTCCTTTAATAGACCGCTGACCGTCGCTGACGGAAATCCTCCTGTGTAAAGCTATCACAAACGTGTTAGCATGCGATCTATCATTTTAACAGCCGTATTTATTCATGCGCTCTCCTGTGAGGCATTTTCCCAGCAGGTATCTTCAGAAGTGATCACCATTCCCGTGGTGGTGCATGTAATTTTTAATAATTCCGGGCAGAATATCAGTGACGCTCAGGTTTTGTCACAGATTGAAGTTCTTAATTACGATTACAATAAAAAGAATATGGATGCGTCAAACGTTCCCGATGCCTTTAAAAGTGCTGCCGGAGATGCCAGGATAGCGTTTAAACTTGCTACGGTCGATCCGATGGGGATACCCACCACAGGCATTATCAGGAAGAGCACCAGTTCCATAGCTTTTTCTACCGATGATAAAATAAAATCCTCTCTTACCGGTGGGGATGATGCATGGAACAGGAACCAGTACCTGAACCTGTGGGTGGGTAATATTACCGGCGGCATCCTGGGTTATGCGAGCACACCCGGCTGCGCTGCAGCAAAAGATGGGGTGGTGCTCCGGTACAATGTATTTGGCACCACTTCGAATGTGCAGCCTCCCTTTAATAAGGGCCGTACCGCAACGCATGAAATAGGCCATTGGCTGGGCCTGCGTCACATTTGGGGTGATTCTCCCTGCGGAGATGATAAAATAGACGACACCCCGCCGCAATCGGGCCCTACCCGGGGATGTCCTTCAGGGGTGATATCTACCTGCTCAGCAGGTACTGGCGGCAACATGTATATGAACTTTATGGATTTTACGGATGATGCCTGCATGAGCATGTTCACTAACGGCCAGGTTGCAAAAATGCATGAATTATTTGCCGGTGACGGAGCGAGGTATACGCTGCTCTCATCTGATAAAGCATTCGGTTCGAATAATATCGTAGTCGTGCCCCCGGTAAGCGGAGATATCATGGTGTATCCGAATCCCGCTGTGAATGAATTAAAAGTTTCTTTAGGCGTCGACGGGAATATTACAGAAAAGCAATTGATCATATATAATCACCTCGGCCAGGTGGCCCTTCAGGTAAATATTACCCGGAAACAAATGAGCATTGATCTGTCAGGATTAAAGGCGGGCATTTA